>Ga0187833_10000065_pt1 | contig 99514 bp, 80 predicted proteins | sample ETNtaG_37_FD_167968 | JGI IMG/M metagenome (GOLD analysis project Ga0187833, IMG submission 167968) | Marine microbial and viral communities from oxygen minimum zone, Eastern Pacific Ocean - ETNP2014_SV_400_PacBio MetaG (Illumina Assembly) | ecosystem: Environmental > Aquatic > Marine > Hypoxic... | reverse complement strand
ATTACCTGATTGAATTTATTCTATTACCTGATTGAATTTATTCTATTACCTGATTGAATTTATTCTATTACCTGATTGAATTTATTCTATTACCTGATTGAATTTATTCTATTACCTGATTGAATTTATTCTATTACCTGATTGAATTAGTATTTTGCTGTTCTCTTAACTCTTGATTCTACCCTGTTGCTACCAACGACCATTACCCTTTTGCATATCTTTCGAATTCAGCCGAATGGGAAATTTCTCTCGAATCTGCCTGTCGGCTGCAGGATCAATATACTGAGGATAATAGTTCTCGAGCATTTCGCCTACCCGTTCGTGTGCCTGTTCATACAACGTCTTATGACCCAGGCTCTCCCAGGTACCGGGTGTCAGTCGATCGGCTACATCCGGGTAGAGAAATTCACTTCGCATGAGATCAAGTGTCTGCTGACTATCGAGAAAATGACCAGTACCTTCCACGGCTTCCTTTATCACATCGTAAGACAGTGTTTCATCTGTCACCTCGATACCACGCAGTATTCTCTGTATGTTGCCGATCATATCATTGTCAATCACCATACCCTCAAAGGATTGACCAATCAGACTGCCAACTATGCCAGGATATGCGGCGACCAGGTTGCTCCCGGCAAGTGCCGCAGTCACGGTCGTTAAAGCCTTTTCGTATCCAGCCTGAACATCCATGGTCTTGGCATCTGTCATACCAGTGCCAACGCTGGTGATAAAACCGAAATGATTACAAAGCTGCACCGAGGCGGCCATCACCACTGCTTCTTCACCGCTACCACCGGTGAATGAACCAGTACGCAGATCGGATATGAAAGGCCACATGCCAAAGTTGATGGCACTGCCTGGTCTAACCAGATTCATCACGCACAAACAGGACAGGGTTTCGGCAAAGCATTGCGCCAGAGTTCCTGCAAGTGCTGCCGGGGATGTTGCGCCTGCCTGTGGCGCAACAGCGACGTCACCAGGTAACCCCAGTTCAGCCATCTTCACCAGCACCTCTGCGTTTTCCTTGGCGAATCGAAGAGGTGACACAATGGGACACCCCCCAAATGTGCAGAAAGGTCTTTTTAGAAATCCACCTTTCTCACCGAGATAAGTATCAAACATCTCAATGATGGGATCTATATGATCAACCTCGGCAATACCGAGTGAAAAAGATTTTCTGGTACCCGCCAGTTCTGCATAGGCGATATTGATGTCGTGAACAAAGAGGTCACCACTGTACTCTGCGGCGATAAATGGTTGACCGAAACTATGTATATGTTCAAGTTGATCTGCAAGTCGAGTTGCGTCATAGAGATCGACAAGCCTGCTTGGACGGTAGCTCTGGGTATCGTAATCGAGGATAGACACAGCTTCTCCGGAAGTGCTGAAGAGAACATCTGTACCACGCACCTCAAGATCAAAAGCGGGATCCGGCGCATACTCTTTGTACTCTTTTGCCGAGACTTCTATCAGTTCTTCGACCAGGGCACGTGGAAAGCGCAGTCGATTCTCGCTATCAAGCGTGCAGCCCTTCGGCAGTGCGTAGTGAAGAATCTCGGGAATGGGATCACCAATTCCCACATTTTCAAGAAGATCAAGCGCAGTATCATAGATGCGCTCGATATCCAGGTCGCTCAAAGGGCGGTACTGACCACCCGGCAGCCCGGGTCGCACAACCTGGCCTGAGGAACCACCTGTCCTCGCATTTCTGCGTGCTGTACGGCCGCCAGAACGTTTGCCATCTCTTACGGCTGCACCCGATTCAACGTCAGTCAAACTTTATCTCCCTTACGTATACTTAACACCCACTGATCCCAGTGCATACCAAACCACTACACATTTTACAGGAAGGCAATCTGACGAAGATAGATCTACCAGATGAGATCTCCTCTACCCAAGATGCACATATATCAATACCTTCACGGCAGAACATTCCCATTTTTGACCGCTATTCTCGGACTGTCTGCTGGGCTACCATATGCCTGAATCATATTACTTAGTTTCGCAAAGGAAAACCGATATGCGCAGAGGTATAAAGACACGACGAGAAAATCCGATCAGTGCATCCGCTGTTGCACCTGGAATGATCGGTGGTCGATATAATCCTCTGACAGAATCGGATCTCGCACGTATTCACGAAACTGTTCTCACGGTGCTTGAAACCATCGGTATGGGAGATCCCATCGAAATTCTCAGGGAGCGTGCCCTGGCGAGAGGCTGCTGGATGAATGAGCATGATCGACTTTGCTTTCCGCGGGCTCTGGTCGAGGATGTTATCGCGACAACACCCAAGGAGATGTTTTTCCTTGGCCGCAAGCCCCAATACGATCTCGAGCTGGGTGGCCATCGCGTTCATACCTACGGCGGCGGAGAGGCAGTCAATGTACTGGATGTGGGTACCCGGCATTACCGACCTTCAACACTCCTGGATGTTTACGATGCCGCTCGACTGGTCGACACGCTCGATAACATTCACGCCTTTTCTCGCCTGATCGTTGCAACCGAAATCGAAGATCAACTCATCTGTGATATCAATACCGCCTATGCCAGTGTCGCAGGTACGGCCAAACATACGGCATTGACCTTCAGTGACCACACTCATGTAGCCCCAACACTAGAGATGCTTAAAACTATCGCCGGCGGAGAAAAGCAATGGTTAGAACGACCTTTTTGCCATGGAGGTGGTTGCCCGGTAATTTCGCCCCTGCGCTATGGGCGAGACAATAGCGAAGTCTGTGTCGAATCAATTAAATTCGGTGCCCCTGTGTGGATTGTGGTCGCACCCCAGGCAGGCGCAACTGCCCCGGCTGCATTGGCTGGTGCTGTCGTTCAATGTGTTGCTGAAGCTATTGCCAGTGTGCTGTTGGTTGATCTTGTTTCACCGGGCTACCCTGTTGTCATCGGACCCTGGCCCTTTGTTTCTGACCTTCGAACCGGTGCCTTTACCGGAGGCAGCGGCGAAGAGGCACTGGTCAGTGCAGCCGCAGCACAGGTGATCAACCACTATGGTCTCGTTAGTTCTGTTGGCGCTGGCATGACAGACGCTAAGATCCCTGACAATCAGGCTGGATTTGAGAAAGGAATTGCTGTGGCTCTCGCTGCGCTAACTGGCTGTAACAACGTATCTGAATCTGCCGGAATGATCGGCAGTTTGATGGGTCTCTCCCTGGAGGCCATGGTAATTGACAACGATATGCTTGGCGCCGTAATGCGAACAGTCAGGGGGATTGAAGTCAACGACGCTACCCTGTCGTTAGAAGTGATGGCTGAAACTGTCAAGGGAGATGGTCACTATCTAAGACACCCCCAGACTCTTGAAATTATGAGAACGGAATACGAGTACCCTGCCTTGTCCGATCGTCGAACACTTGAAGACTGGCAGAGTGCTGGATCCCCGGATATTCGAGACCAGGCTGCAATCTATGTTAAAGAAACTCTCTCGAGTCACTATCCTCTGCACATCGATGCTGATACCGATCAGAAAATCCGTGAGAGATTTCCCATCATCCTTCCCGCTCATGCCATGCAGCCCGGAAACGGTCGCTGGTGACACAGTTGCTCGTGTTTTGGGAAATCAATTTCTTGACTTAAATCATTACCGTTACATACTACTTCTGTTTCGGAGCATGTCGAGGGCGGCATTATGCAATTTACGATTTCTGCGCGGGGAAAACCGCCTGCACGACCGATACACCAACTGATCAAGCAGAATTTCAGCCACATTCCCATTGAACAGATCGAGAGTTTTTTCGGATTTACCGAACCCTGCACACTATATGGCGGAAGGGTATTTGCGGGTACCGAACTCAGTCGATACGATTTACGTTCTCTTTACAAAATGGGCATTAATCTGCGCATGCCGCTGACGAACCACCACGCCACGGCAAAAGAGTATCAAGAGAATTTACCTTATTTGGAAAAACACTATCGACCTGGTAATTCGGTCATCATAACCAACGACAAACTGGCCAAGTGGATCAAAGCTGATTTTCCCGAATATCGGGTTGAGGCGAGTGTTATAAAAAATATCAACAACCTCAAGAAAGTCGAAAAGGCTTACAAGATCTATGACACGGTTATTCTTCCAATGGAATCTAATGAAGACGAGAAGTTTCTGCTATCAATCCCAGAGAAGGAACGAATCATGTTATTTGGCAACGCAGGATGTGCAATGACCTGCCCCTCAAAGATCTGCTATACGGCCGTTTCCAAGGTCAACAAAACTGGCGATACGAGTCTCTGGCAGTGTTCACAGTCAATTAAGCCCAGAGACATCCTCGGCATGATGGATTTCGATCTGGGCTACCTTCAGGGTCTGGGTTTTCACCGTTTCAAACTACTTCGATCAAGACCCGGGCAGATGACAGGCTTTTAATCATCGATAAGACCCAGGAGTTAACTGACCTTATCCGAGGTCATTTGTATAAGTGACAGGAGTGACAGGAGGGTTTTCCATGATTACAGGTAGATGTGAGTGCGCAAAAGTCCGGTATGAAGTGGATTGTGAGCTCAAGGATTTCTGTCACTGTCACTGTTCAATCTGCAGACGCCTTCACGGTGCCGCATTTGCCTCCTGGGGAGGAATTGCCCGGGACAAATTTTCTTATATTTCTGGTGAAGACAGTGTAAAAAGATATGCTTTCTCAGAAAATTCCGACAGTATTTTCTGTACCCATTGCGGCTCCAGACTCCTCGTGGATTGCAAACCAGAGACCCACATGCTCTACCTTGCACTCGGTACCGCTGATGGTGACCTGGCTTGCCCACCCGGCTTCCATCAGTTCGTGGGTTCAAAAGCACGCTGGCATGAGATCCATGATGATCTGCCGCAATATGATGAATGGCCGGATGAGAGTTAACAAAGGCTCGAATAATTCAGGTCTTCATCAATTCTTCTTCGACAAATTCCAGGCGATCCTTACCCCAGAAAATTTCGTTGCCCACCACCATGCTGGGTGCACCAAATACACCTCTTTCAATTCCACGATTGGTGCTGCTAATGAGTTGCTGCCTGATTGCATCACTTTCTGCCCTCGACATAAACTCATCACTGTCCATACCTAACGACTCGACTATGGGAATCATGCCTTCATAGTTTTCGATACTGGCATCATTTCGCTCCCAGTAGGCAGAGAATATTGCTTCAATGAATTCAGGCTCCTTCCCAAATTCTTTCATCACCAGAGCACCCCTGAGTACCCGACTGGTCTTGATTGGAAATTTATCCGGCATTCGAAACGGCAGATCATACTTGTCGGCCCAGCGATTCAGGTCTCTCAGGCGATTGGACATTTTGTTTGCCGGTTCATCCATCAGAACGTAATTGTTGGATCGAAATACATAGCCCAGATTGAGCGGAATCAGGTTCAAATCAGCCCCGGTTCGAACCAGTATTGGTTTAATGAGCTTAAGGGCGAAGTAGGTATTGGTACTACCAATGTCCCAATAGAAATCTACCCTGCGATCTTCTGTATTCATTCGTTTCTTCCGCCTGATGTTTAAGATGCTTCGTTTGATTTACTTAAGGTGGTTCTCACCTGAAGACTGCATGAGTATAAACCGAGCCTGGGTATTTCGACCATTGAGACTGTGAATTCGGTTTTTACAAGTCGTTAACAATCAAGCATTATGAGGATTGTGACGCTTGAGACCCGCCAGTGGTCGATTTCATGGAGGCAATTTCTGAAAGACAATAATCGATTAATCAGTATCGAGCACAATCTTTTGCTTAGAGCACTCATACTAACGACATTGATCTTGTTTGGATTTTTCCTCATCGGCGAGAGTGGTTTCCTCAGTCTCGCACTTGACAGTGATCGCAGTTACATTTCCTACGTAATCCTTGGACTCTACACTCTGCTTAGCCTTCACTGGTTATATCTCGTCCTCGAGCTTTCAACTGACCAAAAATCAGTCGATGAAGCATACACGCTGTTTGAACAAGCGAATCCGGGCAGCCTGACGAGTGAAGCGGGCTGTATAATGCTCGATGATCAGGAAATCAAGGATGGGATTTTTTCGGATTATCTGAAGGACCTGATCAGGAAAAACCAGAATACCTCTGACAATGAAATTGAGCATGGCATTCTGCTGGACGCGCTGGGAGAACGCCTTGTTGCCAAACATTCCTTCGGACATTTTGCATCTGACATGCTGCTGAAGCTTGGTCTGCTGGGCACAATTGTTGGTTTCATCATGATGCTGACCCCGGTGGGCGAATTGACGGATTTTGACCCGAACGTGCTGCAACAGCTACTGGGGCAGATGAGTGGTGGCATGGCGGTCGCCCTCTTTACGACAATTTCCGGATTGGTGACCAGTACGCTGCTCGGTCTGCAGTACCAGCTGCTGGACGCAGCGGCAATCAGATTTATTGACCGGGTCGCGGTTTCTGTCGATGTACTGGTTATCCCCATGCTGGCAAACGGGCAAAAAACCGAGTGAGGATACGAAGCAGATTTTATCGCCCGGCAACAGGTAGTGATGCGTTCACTGATCTGTTATTCAACGCACTGCTGGGTTTCGCCTTTATGTTCTTTGTCGCCTTCATGTTGATGGCGAAACCAGATCAAACCGGCAAGATTGATTCAAAAGCAGAATTCATTATCACTGTGTCCTGGCCGGACTTTCATCCTGACGACATTGACGTCCTGGTTGAAGATCCAAGAGGTCAGGTTCTATGGTTCGAGAACAAGGATACAGAGGTGATGCATTTGGATCGTGATGATCGGGGAAGCTTTCATGATCAGTTGATCATCGATGGTCAGAAAATCTCTAATCCCATCAATCAGGAAACGGTTTCGCTCAGGGCCTGGGTACCAGGAGAGTATGTTGTCAATGTTCTTCACTACAAGGCTAACTACAAGGAACCGGTCCCGGTCACCGTCAAAATCGAGAAACTTAACCCTGAAATAAGTCTCGTGTACTACGGCGTCCATGAACTTAATCGAATAGGCATGGAAGTTACCGCCGCCCGATTTGTGCTCGATAACTCCGGTCAGCCAAAGAGTGTCAACAGCCTGCAAAAATCACTTTTGAGCCGACTGGGGCCCAAGGCAGGTTAATGTCTGCACCTCTTTTAGCAATTGGCTATGCACTGGTTGTAGCATTGCTTCTGAATATCTGGATCGCCACAAAATGGAGTGTCGCCTTTAAGGTCTCGCTCGTGATTATCGTCACACTACTTTATGTTGGTACTTATTTTGGCCTGAAGGAAATTCAGGGATGGCCAGCGACTGAACCACTGCCTGACTCCTTCCGCCTTCTCTGGGCAAAAATTGATGAACCGGATAAACGTTCAAATTCCAAGGGGCAGATCTATCTGTGGATTCAGGAGGTCGATGTTGCTGAGCGCATCTCGGGTCAACCCAGAGCTTATAAACTGCCGTATCAAATCGACCTGGCCGAGCAGGTAGAAGATGCAATCAACAAACTCGGTGGGGGCGCCACCCTCAATGGTCAGAGAACTCGTGGGCTGCTCAAACAGGATACTGATGCGGAAGCACCAAAAAGCCCCCTCACAGAACCAGCTGATGATTCCGATGCCGTCGGATTCACCGATGGACGAATTCTAATCGAGTTTACCGAGCTACCCAAAAACACACTGCCTGCAAAGGGAATCTAATTCTCTTCGATACAGACACGTTCTGACCGGAAACTATCTGATTAGTCTTCCCCCGCAGCCGCGTCTGCCGCAGCTTTCCTGTCTTCTTCAGCACGGCTGACCACATAAGCATGGATTCTCTTTGAGTCGCCTTCATCGATCAGATCAGCAAAACCCGCCATGCCATTGGGAGCTAGAATTCCATCGAGAACGATTTCCTTGAACAGGTCATGCCTGCCTGGCTGCATCAGCCTCAAATCAGGAACGACTCCTCCCGCCCGGACCAGCAAACCATGACAAACCGCGCATGTCTCGTGATAGAGTTTCTCTCCTCGTTGTACATCTTCTGCCGATGCCTGAAGATCCGGCTGCTCCGGAATTTTCCGATCAACCGCGGTTGGCGGCGGTAAATCAGTATTTCCACCCAGCTTAAACACCAGCAGTTTACCCCGGTTGCCATAGGTCACAGATGCCACATTGGGCAACTCACCGCTAAACAAATCCCCCCCGCCTGTGCCTGCCAGTATCGCGACATACTGAATACCATCAATTTGATAGCTCATGGGAGGTGCCAGAAAAGCCGTAAAGGAATTAAACGTCCACAGCAGTTCACCGCTGTCAGCATCAAAGGCATTGAATTCTCCCAGAGAATTACCCTGGAAAACCAAACCACCCTTTGTCGCCAGCACGCCACCGTTCCAGTAGTGAAGCTGTTCAATCGCCCAGGATTCCTCCCCGGTGAGGGGATTGAAGGCCTTTAGAATTCCTCGAGCCTTGGGTGGTACACCGGCTGCACCTATCACCTGAACGATGTTGCCAATTTCGATACCAGTGTTCCAGCCACCAACGACCCGCTTATAGGTACCCGTCGCTTGCCACTCTTCATTCATTGCATAAGCGAGGGGGTTCTCCAGCGCGGGGATATACATGATGCCCTTTTCACTATCCCAGGACATGGCCTGCCAGTTGTGACCTCCTAACGGACCCGGCAGAATCCATTTCGCTTCAGAGATATAGTCGAGGGCCGGATCCTCAACCGGCCGACCGGTTTCCATATCGACATGGGTCGCCCAGGTAGCGGTAACATATTTGTGAGCTCGCAGCAGGGCTCCATCTGCCCGGTCTATAACGTAGAAAAATCCATTCTTTGGCGCCTGCATCAACACCTTCCTGTCGACACCATCAACTTCCATATCCGCCAGCACCATGTCCTGTACGGCTGTATAGTCCCAGTTATCACCCGGTGTGGTCTGGTAGTACCACTTCATCTCACCCGTGTCGGCATCCAGTGCAACAATCGATGAAAGAAACAGGTTATCGCCACCGCCAGGAGAACGAATTGCACGAGTCCAGGGCGAGCCATTCCCTACACCCAGATAAACGTTGTTAAAATCAGGATCGTAAACAATCGAATTCCAGACTGTTCCGCCACCACCTATTTTCCACCATTCGCCACCCTTCCAGGTTTTTGCCGCCATCTCCATTTCAGGATGTTCAAACGGCAACGAAGGATCCCCGGGTACCGTGTAGAAGCGCCATACCTGCTCCCCTGTCTCGGTATCGTACGCGGTGACATAACCGCGAACGCCGTATTCGGCACCGCCATTGCCAATGTAGACCTTGCCATTGGCAACTCTTGGTGCGCCGGTAATCGTATAATCCCTATCTCTGTCGATCAGGGTATTGACCCGCCAGATTTCATTACCGGTTGCTGCATCAAGAGATATTAAATAGCCATCAAGACTCGCAACATAAACCCGTCCTTTGTAAACAGCCACACCCCGATTCACTACATCGCAACACGCCTTGCGTCCCCAGGCACCCGGCACTTTTGGGTCGTACATCCAGAGTTCCTCGCCGGTGACAGCATTAAATGCATGCACTCGACTCCAGGCACTGGATACAAACATCATGTTATCGACAATAATCGGGGTCGATTCGAGCGCCCGATTGCTCCGCATATCAGCAAACCACGCCAGTCCCAGTTCCGATACGGACTCTTTGTTTATCTGGTCAAGTGGCGAGAATCGCTGTTCCTCGTATGTCCTGCCGTAAGCCAACCAGTTGCCCGGTTCGCTGTCGGCACTGTTGATTCGCGCCTCATCAATTAAGCCTACCTTCGATGCAGCTTGCTCGACGGGCACGGGAGTCTCTGCAACCTCTTCTTTAGGCTGTTCTTGTGTTGAAAGAACGATCAGGGTAACAACCGCAACAACGGCTGCCAGGATCAGCAGATTTCTGGAAACTGTATTCATGGCTCTCACTCCTTCCTTTCTTGTTATTCGACGGGGCTAATCGCGCTGGCCGTTCCGCATAGTAATATTATCTGTGATCTGTCTGCAAACCACATGAGATCATAAAAAAACTGAACATAATCCATGTACCCTGAAATTCCCAACAACCCAATTAAGCTGCCACCATGACGAGCCAGAGCTCTTTGCCTAAGATGAGAATTTAGAATCTCTTTACCCTGGGCAGAATGGCACTTGCCTGAGTGATCTTACGTCGTTCCGGTTCCAGGTTTTTGATATCACATCTTGCATGCACTTAGAAGCAACATCCACTAAACACGATCAGGGCAACCTCCTCGAGAGCGAAACCGACTATATAAATCTCGCTACCATCTAATTAAACAACAACAATCGTGAAAGGCTGGTGCTGGCTAACAGAAGTCGCTATGACTACTACATTCTCATATGAGCTATAACCACGACTTTCCAACGGTACTCAAAGCTGCAAAAAAGCATATATAAACCACCATTGATGATGACCTGATGACAATGTATACAGCCTGCATCGACCAACAACCGGATAAAGGGGCTGAGATCACCTGTCATGCTTGAGTCAATAAAGCTCAGGACCGACTACAGCAACTGGTCTCCGGTGAAGGGAGCGAGTTGCCCTGGGTGCCGGATGAAAAGAATCACGTAATTGCAGAGACTCTGCCCCAGGCCACTACCAGAAAATTTGAGATCAAGTCACACCCAGCACAGACCATGAATGTCTGCAGTCCAAAGAACGCCAGGAAACACTTGCCACACCCGTCCACATGATTAACAGCAAACCTTCCAGACTCGCAACGAGTCAATGACACACAATGTACTAACCATCTGCAGTAACAACGGTTAGTATTAATAGCGCAGGTGATGATCAAGTGCATTCCATACACAAGATGTAGGTGGAACGTCGTCTGGATCTCGCTGACATCAATCAAGAATAATGAGAATAAAAATATGTCAATCCAAACAGACCCTGAGACTGGATTAAAAATATTCAATACTCGTGCTGCCAAGGCAACCGAAAAAATTACCGGCAGCGGCTACTCACTGGTTGAAGACGAGTCACTCAAGACACTTCCACCCCCTCCCCCTGGTGCAGTTTTCGATGCTGAGGAGCAGGCGAAATATCGCGAGTTTAAAGAGGCAAGAAAAGGTGCTGCCGACTACATGGCCATGGAGGGTGAGTTCAGCAAGTACCTTGAAGACGTCTATTCATCAGACCCGGTACCCAGAGAAGCACTCACTGACGAATGTGAAATCCTGGTGGTGGGGGCAGGCTTTGCCGGTCTTCTACTCTGGCACAAACTCCGCGAGGCTGGATTTAATGATGTGAGGTTCTGCGAGAAAGGTGGCGATGTTGGAGGAACCTGGTACTGGAATCGGTATCCCGGAATAGCCTGTGATGTCGAGTCCTATAGTTATCTCCCCCTGCTGGAGGAGATGGGTTACGTACCGACGATGAAGTTCGCCTCGGGATTCGAAATTATGGAGTACTGCCAAAACATGGCTGAGAAATTCAACTTCTATGATCACTGCCTTTTCCACACGACGGTTGAAAAAACCGACTGGGATGAAGCAACTGGAAGATGGACTGTCTCAACAGACCGCGGTGATCAAATGCGAGCAAGGTTTGTGGTCCTTGCCAACGGTATTCTGACAACACCAAAACTGGCCAGAATCGGCGGTATGGAGAAATTTAAAGGGGATTCTTTTCACACTTCCCGCTGGAACTACACTGTCGATTTGAAAGACAAGACTGTCGGTATTATTGGTACGGGTGCGACGGCCGTTCAGGTTGTCCCGGAACTCGCGAAAATTGTAAAAGAACTCTACGTCTTCCAGCGCACGCCTTCTTCTATTGACGTTCGTGATCAGCGCGAAACCACCGAGGAGGAGATCAATACCTGGCGCAAGGAACCAGGCTGGGCTAAAGCCAGACGGGCGAGGTTCGCCAGAATATCTGAAGGCCGAACCGCATTGAAAGCGAACGACGACTACCTGGCGGGTAAGGTCGATGATTTCAAAGTGCGCAAAGTGTACTCGAAAGAGTTATCCCCGGAACAGCTGACCCAGAAGCAGTTGGACACCAACTACCGCATCATGGAGCAAATTCGTGCCCGGGTTGACGCCATCGTTGAGGATCCTGAAACCGCAGCCGCACTGAAACCCTATTACCCATACGGGTGCAAAAGACCGACTTTTCACGATGAGTATCTGCCAGCTTTTAACAAGTCCCATGTAAAACTCGTCGACACCGCACCTCGAGGTGTCAGTCAGATAAATGAAAAGGGTGTTGTACACGACGGGACCGAATATCCACTGGATGTGCTGATTTACGCGACAGGATTTCAATGGATGGCAACTTCAACATTTAACATGATTACTGGTCGCGATGGAATTTCACTGACTGAAAAGTGGCAGTCACAGGGGACAAAGACATTCCTTGGCCTACACAGCAACGGCTTTCCTAATCTGTTTATCATCTCCGGACCTCAAGGTGGGGGCGGTAGTTTCAACTTCACAAATGCGATCGAAGAGCACGGTGATTACGTCGTCTGGATGCTCTCAACCATGCGCGAGCGAGACGCTGGTATTGTTGATGTCAGGAAAGAACCAGAAAAGAAGTATGCAGAGCACTGTCGGATTGCCGACATAAACAGCGCACCCTTACGGGATTGTATTTCCTACTACAACGGACACGGAGACGCTGAACCCGGCAGCCTTGCCTACTACGGCGGAGGTCACTGGCACAAATTCCGAATCGCGGCACAGGAAACCCTGGATCCCTATATTTTTGAGCCTGTCCGTGACTAGGAATCTGCTGGACCGCTGATTATCTGGAGAGGAGCAGCATGTCTGAAGATATCGTCGATGTACTGATTATCGGGGCTGGTGCTTCCGGTGCAGCTATGGCATGGAGCCTTGCAGACACACGCATGAGAATTCTCTGCCTGGAACAGGGTGGCTGGATCAATCCCGCGGAGTATCCAGCGACAAGGAAGAACTGGGAGAGACCTCCTTCCCGGGACTTTCACATCAACCCCAATGTGCGTCAACTCAAGACTGACTATCCGATCAATGATGAGAACTCACCCATTTCCGTCGTCAATTTCAACGCGGTGGGTGGGAGTACCATTCTCTATGCTGCCCATTTTCCGCGCTTTCACCCTTCTGATTTCAGGGTCAGAACACAAGACGGCGTCGCTGATGACTGGCCGATCAGCTACGAGCAGCTTGAGCCTTTCTATGCCGAAAATGATCGCATGATGGGCGTATCAGGTCTGCCGGGTGACCCTGCATATCCACCGAAAAATCCTCCTCTTCCACCCCTGCCTTTAGGTCGTGTCGGGGAAACCGTCGCCAGGGGATACAACAAACTTGGCTGGCACTGGTGGCCATCAGACAGCGCCATTACTTCTCGACAATATGAGGGTCGCGATCAGTGTATTAATCTCGGTGCATGCACGTCAGGCTGCCCTCAAGGTGCCAAGGCGAGTGTCGATGTAACTTACTGGCCGGAAGCACTGAGGAAAGGCGTTGAAATCAAAACCCACTGCAGAGTGCGTGAAATAACCGTTGACAAGAAAGGCATGGCAACAGGTGTCATCTACTTTGACGAAGATGGTAACGAATGCAGGCAACGCGCCGAGGTCGTAGTGCTGGCATGCAACGGCGTCGGCACACCCAGACTGCTCCTAAATTCAACGTCTGAAATGTTCCCGGACGGACTGGCAAATCGCAGCGGTCTCGTTGGACACAACCTAATGTTCCATCCTACCGGCGGCGCACAAGGGCTGTTCGAGCAACCGCTTGATGGACATATGGGACCTCAGGGATGTTGCATCCTCAGTCATGAGTTTTACGAAACGGACCTCGCCCGGGATTATGTCCGCGGGTACACGATGCAGATTACAAGAAGCACTGGGCCTGTTGTAACTGCCCTAACAGGAACGAGAAACGGTGACATACCCTGGGGTGCCGCGCATCACGATGCCTTCGCCGGTCGATTCGATCATACTGCCAGTGTCGGCATCTTGTGTGAGGATTTACCGGAGGATCACAACCGTGTAACCCTTGATCCGAACCTGGTGGATTCCGACGGCATCCCGGCGCCAAAGATTGACTATCGGATCAGTGAAAACAGCATGAAGATGTTGAAGCATGGTCAGGAGAGGGCCAGGAAGGTTCTGGCGGCTGCCGGCGCAAAAGAAATCCGCACATACGGCCCTGCGAGACTCGCGGGCTGGCACCTGATGGGGACCGCACGGATGGGTTCAGACCCGGGCAATTCAGTTGTCAACGACCGGGGACGCTGTCACGATGTTCGTAATCTGTTCATTGTCGATGGCAGCATATTTGTGACTTCAGCTTCCGTGAATCCGACCAGCACGATTCAGGCACTTGCTTTGTACGTGGCAGATTCGATGAAAAGAAATCTTGCGAATCTGTTTGATTAGTTATCCAAGGGGTTTGGGATGCACCCCGGCATTCGCGTCGCCTGGACAACCGCTTGAACTCGTTAGGAACACACCAGGGACGTAAAGAGTTGTGTGTTCCGAAATACTCTCATAGAGTGTTAACCTTGGCATAATCCCTGTAAGCAAGGAATTAAAATGCGACTTACCCAATTAACAGGAAATATTCTGATAATGATCCTATTGGGATGTGGCAGTTACAATGCGTTCTCGGATAACAAGGACATGACTATGGAAGACCCAGCAGTAGAAGGGGTGACATTTCGATTCATCGAGACAAACGGTATTCGCATGCGTGTCGCCGAAGCAGGTGACGATGGTCCGCTTGTGCTTCTGGCTCACGGCTGGCCGGAGTCCTGGTATTCATGGCGACACCAGATTCCCGCTCTGGCTGGCGCAGGATTTCGAGTCGTGGTTCCCGAGATGCGAGGTTATGGTCAGACCGATGCACCTGAAGCGGTGGATGACTATGACATCGTGCACCTTGCCGCAGATATGGTTGGTGTACTGGATGCCCTCGGCGAGGAAAAAGCAACTATGGTCGGGCACGACTGGGGCTCGGTGGTTGCCTACAGCAGCGTATTGCTGCATCCGGATCGATTCTCAAGCCTGGTGCTGATGAGCGTGCCTTACAGCGGCCGGGCTGCCGAGGATCCCATGGATTCCATGAAAGCTGGATTTGGTGACAATTTTTTCTACATCCTCTATCACAATGAAGCAGGAGGAGTCGCAGAGAAAGAATATGACAGTGATCCGCGTGGATTACTGAGCCGACTCTATCTGTCACCTGACTCGCCTCGCGAAGATCCTGTCATCACTGATCCAAAGCGTGCTGCAGGCGGCTGGATTCCACGCCTCGGTGCAGCGAAAGAGTTGCCAGACTGGTTAACGCAGACGGATCTTGACTACTATGTGGCGCAGTTTGAGAAAACCGGATTTCGCGGTGGCGTCAATTATTACCGGAACTTCCAGAGGAACTGGAAGATCACTGAACATCTCTCTGGTGCGAAGATAGAAGTACCTACCCTATTTGTAGCGGGTGAACAGGATATGGTAATCGGCGGCGCCAACGCCGAGACGTTGAAGGGCATGATGGGTAATTTTATCCCTGACTTGAGAGACGTTGTTCTGGTGCCGGATATTGGGCACTGGATTCAACAGGAAGAACCCGCTGCAACCAATAAAGCCCTTCTGGAATTTCTGCGGGGTCTTTGAATCAATTTGCCGGACAGGATTCTTATCGGAGAAGGCACGTAGACGAGACAACTCACCCTGATCGGGTCATCAAGATCAATAACGCGCAAAATGTTCGTGATCTCGGCGGTTATACCACCAATGACGGCAGGCAAACCCGCTGGGGCAGCCTGGTTCGTTCCGGGGACATGGATCAGTTGACAAAGGCTGATCAGGATTTCCTTATCGACTACGGTATTAATACTGTTATTGATCTGAGAATGAAGTGGGAGATCGCCGATGCACCTAACGTTTTCTCCAGGTCGCAGCGAGTCAATTTCGTCATGCATGATTTCTGGGGTGACCGCTTCGACGACTACCGCTCAAAGCGAAAGAAAGTCGCGCCAGAGGTAAAACTGTCAGACCTTTATTGCAGTGGACTGATCGAGTCGGGCTTTATCATGGCTGATATTATGCGGACCATTGCAGACAGTCTAAACAACGGTTTCGCATTTCAGTGCCGTTCAGGCAAAGACCGGACCGGTATGGTTGCGGCGATCCTGCTGGCAGTCGCTGGTGTTCCAAATGATGTCATTTGCGCTGACTACGCTCTGACGGCTTCTCTTGTTGAAACAGACAAGAATGTGGATCCCAAGCAACCGGGCATGTATCTGAAGGGCTGCTCTCCTCAAACCATGGCCCTGACGCTTGAATTTCTTGCCGGGCGGTTTTCAAGCATTCCTGGCTATCTGCTCCACCTGGGCGTCACCGAGGCACAGATTGATCGCATTCGTGACAAGATTCTGGACTGATCAGAAATCATTCCGGACTCAGGCACGAATGCAATTGATTAAGACTGTCCATCAGGCAAATGAGGCTAGTCGCTCCTTGATGATTTCGTCAGCACCATCGACGATTCTATCGATCAGTTCCTGGCAGGTTGGGATATCGTGGATCAGACCAGCGACCATGCCGCAACTCCAGGCACCGACGTCCATCGTACCTTCCTGCATGATCTTCGGATAAACACCCCCGACCTGTTCTGCAATATCTTCAATGCCGAGACTGTCACCTTTCTCTTTCTCAACCGCCATGATCTTCTCAACAGCGACATTATTCATTACTCGTTCGGTATTTCGCAGTGAACGCATGATAAGCCGGGTATCGAGTTCACTCGCATTAACAATGGCTTCCTTCACGTTCTGGTGGACGGGAGCTTCCGTGGTGGCAATAAATCTCGTCCCCATATTGATACCATCGGCACCAAGCGCCAGTGCCGCTACCAGTTGCTGTGCATTACCGATCCCACCTGAGGCGACGAATGGAATACTCAGCTCTTCAGCTGCACGTGGCAGCAGAATCATGTTTGGGATATCGTCCTCACCGGGATGACCGCCACATTCAAAACCATCTACGCTCACGGCATCGCAGCCAATATTCTCGGCTTTGAGTGAATGACGGACCGAGGTGCATTTGTGAATGACCTTGATATCAGCACCCTTCAACACCGGCATGAAGGACTCAGGACTCCGCCCCGCTGTTTCTACTATCTTTACGCCACCTTCGATGGTGGCCTGTATATATCCCGGATAGTCTGGCGAAGCGAACCCCGGCAGAAAAGTAAGATTGACGCCAATTGGTTTATCGGTCATTTCCCTGCAACGTGCAATCTCCTTTGCCAGATCATCGGGACTCGGCTGCGTCAGGGCGGTGATTATCCCGAGACCACCTGCATTGGATACGGCTGCCGCCATCTCTGCCAGGCCAACATAGTGCATGCCTCCCTGAATAACCGGATGTTCTATCCCGAATAGTTCAGTAATTCGTGTTTTCATTTCGTGCCTCCGCGAAGGTCGGTAATTTCAAAAAGTAGGCAACAATACCATGGTTCGACAGTAATCTGGATTCAGATTTGAGCTGACTAAAATAGCACTTGCTTGAGCAATGTTCGCTTTAATCCGCGCCAATCGAGATAGCCACCCAGGTGGCTCACACGATTAACGCCGCGGGTTTTAACCCCTGCAGTAAATCTCATTCCTCCCCGAAGACTATTTCAGACTTCCCGAAGCCCATCAATAATCGACCGGCGCACTGCACTGAATGCCGGAATGGCACCACCAATCACACCCAGCATCGCGGCAAGCGAAATCCCAATAACAAGAAGCTCCTGTGTCACCATGAAGTCAAAGCTGACCTTCATAAAGGAGCCGCCAGCGGTTGATACCCGGTATCCATTAAAGAACAGATAGGTGGTTCCAGCACCAATGACACCGCCTAACAACGACAACGTCAGCGCTTCCAGAACCACCGTAAAAAATATGGCCATGGGTCTGAATCCCAGCGCTTTGAGGGTCGCGATCTCTAGTCTACGAGCAGCGATGGCTGCGTACATCGTGTTGAGTGCGGCAAATATTGCGCCGACAGACATGATGACTGCTATCAGGATACCAACCGACTGAATCAACTGTGTGGTCTGTTTGGACTGGGCACTGTAGTAATCGGATTCCCGTATCGCCCTTGCGGTGAGTCGACGATCATCCTCCAGCTGCTCCACTAAAAAATCGAAGTCGTGTTCCGATTCAAGCTGAACTAGTGCAGAAGAAAATGTTGGTCCACGATTGTGGAGACCGGCGAGCAATCGTTCGTCTGCCCAGATTTCAGACTCATAGGCACCTCCTGCGGCGGTGAAGTGACCAACAACCTTCCAGTCAGTTCCCCTGATGGGAGTAATATCACCGACAGAGAGTCCCAGAAGTCTCTCTGCCACACTCGCCCCAGCCAGCAGCTCCAGTTTCCCGGAATCGGGTCTGCGTCCTTTAGAAATCTTCACTTCCGGGCGAACCCGAAAGGAATCTTCACTGATCCCGCGCATGGGGACACTTGCCAACTGGTCGCTGCCAATTTCTTTCAATTTGACCGTGACATAGGTCTCCATGGCCGCAAGTGGCTTGTCATCGACACGGGCAATGCCGGGTTTTCTACTGATGATCGGAAACTCATCGATGTTCGTGCCACCGCTAAGCTCCAGTAATGCGCCAGATCTAAGAAGCAGTGCTCGATCTGTTCTGCCGGTCTTACCCAGTGTCTCTTCATACCCATGTGCCATGGCGAGCAATGACACCAGTACCGCCACCACACCAGCAATACCAACCACGACGACCAGGGACGCTCCAGATCTATCCGGCAGACTTTTCAGGTTGATTAGAGACAAGGCACTGATTAGCCGGGCTATTTTCATCGTCAGGTTCTCCGCAACGAGTCGACGATACTGGCCCGCTTTGCCTGCAAAGCGGGTTGCAAACCAACGATGACACCCATCAGAACCGCAACCATAAATGCCGAGGCGACAACGTCTTGTGTCACTCTGATTGGTCCGAACTGATTAGCACCCAATCCACTGATATAGATTGAGAGACATATGGCGACAACAATGCCGATCACTGTGCCGAGAACGGTGATGGTAACCGACTCGCCAAAAACCAGGAGCAGGATCGTCCAGTCGCGATAACCCAGGGTTTTGAGAATCGCCATCTCAGGAATCCTGTCACGAATGGCTTGTGACATGGTGTTGGCAGTCAGCAATAGTATGGTAAAGAAGACTGCAGTGAGAACCGAGTTAACTATCAGACCAATATCACCGAGCTGTCTGGCAAAGTTCAGAAAATAGTCGCGTTCAGATGATGTCTCGGTTTCATTTGGTGAGTTAGCAAACAATGCATCTACCCTTCTGATCAGAGCCGCGGACTGCTCGGGTTCTTCTACACCTAGAATGATATTACCGACCAGACCATTGGCAAAGGCTCGGTACTCATCGAAATAGTCGAAGCGAAACAAGAACCGAGGCGCATCAATTGTCTCATCGTCTGTCTCAATAATCCCAACCAGGTCAAACTCCCAGTGTCTGAAGTCTCTGTTCATCCATATGCTCGGGATCAGAGGAATTTTGTCTCCCACCCTAAATTCAAATTCCTCCGCGATTGATCTGCTGACAAGTGCGGCGGTCCGGATATTGAGAAAGTCCTTTTTTTCCTTCTCCGTCAGCAACAACTCCGGATACAGCTCAAGATATTCCTCCGGTGTTACTGCATATTGAGCAAATGTGTTCTCCGGATCTTTATATGTTCCGGCAAACCATGTCTGGGTTGTGACGGAGGTAACTCCTTCGAGTTGTCGGATTTGAGAAACGTGTCCTACCGGCAACATATCGCTGAGGGAATGTTTCGGTGAAACCACCAGGCGATTGTTACCGGGTAGATTGGCACCGGAATCGAAGACCAGCCCAACAGGTCGCAACAGACCGTAAAGGGTAAAGGCGACCGAAATCGACAATACGGTAAGCACCACCCGAATGGTGTTGCGTCTTAAACCGGAAAAGATTAACCAGAGATACTTCATATCTTAAGTCTACCCAAGTACGGGATGATTAAGCCATCCCCGGTGTATCCTGTTATTGCGCGAATGCGATACGTGCTAGCATACTTTCATGTGGAAAATGACCCTCAAGCAGAGACGCCGCCATAGTGCACTGGTTGCTGAACTCGATGTACTAAAACGCAACCCATATTCCCAGGTACCCAAGGGATACACGTTTGGTGAGAATGAGGAAGAAGATAAGAAGTACAACGACGCATTCGAAACCCTGAAGTCACTGGTTGAGCAATTACATGAACTGGAGGTTGCAGTCCGTGATGGCGGCTGAGGAGAGGTGCAGAGATCCATCATTGGCTGTCTTTTTCTATCGCTTAAAGGCAGGTCTTTCCCCATAAGTTGACGCTCGCCACAGCCACTCCACTGGTCCGAATCGATATCGCTTCAACCAAAACTGGCTGAACCAGAGCTGGAAAAACCAGATTCCAATAACAATCGGATATAGCGACGCACGATTCAGTTCACCCACCAGTGCTAATCCCGTGCCGGTGAAAATCAGCGCACAAATAATCGAGTGCATCAGATAGTTGGTCAGCGCCATCCGCCCCACGCTCGCCAGCCATCCTCGTAAGGGGGTAAGCACGTCACGATGAGTTAGCCATACGAGCAGACCAATATAACCGATCGCCATACCAAGTCGGCCAATATGATAAGTTGGCTGCATCTGTGCAAATATGCTGAAGAGATCAAATTCACTCGTAATGGCACCACTGACCTCGTAGCCATTCACAAGAAGACCAGTGGAAAATCCTGCCAGCATCAATTTGATATAAAAACCAGCAGCCTTCTCTCCCTGAAATATTCCCGCCTTATAAAACGCCATCCCCAACAACATCATGGCAAGCGCATCCCAGATGATGATCATCGGTAAATTTACAGAAAGCATCATGTTGGTCTTTTTCGCATTCCATGAAAATGCCGATAAATAACTTTCCCTTCGCGCCGAGAGCTCCCCGGCGATGGCTTCATCGGTAGGTTTGTAATCCTTAACGAACTCCGTCCATTGTTCCGCCCCCAACAGGACTCCCTGGTCAAGAGAATCAGGATTTTCGGCTTGCATGACGATTTCAGATGCCTTGTATGCCTCACCCAGTGCCAATCTAATCAGCCCGTAAAACCCTGACATTATCAATATCAAAACACCCGCCATGATAATCAATGATCGGACACTGATATTGCGCACCCAATATAGAAGCGCACCAGCCAATGCATAGGTCACCAGGATGTCGCCATTCCAGAGAAGAAGGTAGGCATCGATCAGGCCGAAGGTCAGCAGCCCCAGGGTACGTTTATAGTGCAGTGATCCACTCTTGGCTCTGGCCCCCGTTGTAAAAAGCACCACACCAGCACCAAACAACATGGAGAACAGGCAACGCATCGCACCCTCGGCAAAGAGCTCGACGGTAGCATAGGTAAAAAGATCCAGACCGGATCCAGCAGACAGATCGAATCCCGGATTTGGGTAGGAAGCTGAATGAAGCCCAAACCCCAGAATATTCAGCAGCAGGATACCAAGCAGTGCGAAGCCTCTTATAACATCCAGTGATTCAATTCGATTGGTTTCATCAATTGGCTGCAATAATAACCCCTCTTGCTATCGCGCTCGCCCCGGCTTCTGCCAACAGCAGTAACCAGACGTTTTGCTATTTTACAGCATATTAAGATCCAGTCTCATTAAAAGCTCCCGAACCAGCCTGCAGTGAGGACAGCCCTCGAACTCATTCAGCATCAGTTTTTCTTCGGTTTCCCGGTGGTTTGATTGGCTGTGAGCCCCATTCGTAGCCTCATCAGCGAGGTCATCGTCGAAAATATCAGGTTCAGGTTGCGCAGAGCCACATTCGTACTCATTTGCCCTTTAATCGCCGGGCTACTGCCTGCTCAGACGCCCTCAAACCTGCTTTTAACTTCCTTCCCCAATTCAATAAAAGCAATTTGATGAGATCGATCGTACAAGCTACTTAAGCCACTTTCTTCAGGATCCATAACAATGCTTGACATTTTGCCAATTTTGAGTGATTTTGGTCATGCGGACTAAAAGAAATACTAATAAAGTTCTCCAAAATCATTAGAATAGAAAGACAAACAACAGGGGACACATTAATGAAGATTTTGTTGGAGCGTTGCAGCTTCTGCGTCTTTTCTGCAGCTTTTATATTAAGCATTCCTGCAGTTTTTGCTGCTGAGGATGAAAGTAGCTCAAAGCGCCTTGAAGAAGTGGTTGTCTACGGCCAGAAGGTCGAAGCAACAGTATCAGACACATCCATTGCCATTACCGCTCTCGATGAAGACTTCCTGAAAGACATGGGAGTCCAGGGACCGAATGAAATGGTAAATTTCATACCTGCTACGACCCGTACCGACTGGGATATCAAGATTCGTGGTGTTGGTCGTAACTTCCGAGGCCTGGGAGGTGATCCCGGCGTTGGAACTTACTACAACGGCATCTATTCATCAGATTTCGGTATTGCTGCAACGGAAGGTGGCCTATACGACATCCAACGCATCGAAGTGCTGCGGGGTCCGCAAGGCACCCTGTATGGTCGAAACTCGATTGGCGGCGTCCTTAACTACGTGACCAATCAACCGGACCATGATGAATTTGGCGCTCAATTTCGCATGATGCTTGGTGACCTGGGTACCAATGAGTATTTCGGTTTTGTCACCGGTCCCATCACCGAGGATCTGGCCTACCGTATCACTGGTGTGGAACGAAATCGAGACGGCGCGGTTGATGGTCATGCCGGCACAGAGGATGTGGAAGGCATCAACGACAGTAACATCGCGATCATCCTCGACTGGCGCGCCTCTGATGACGTCAACGTCAATTTCCGGGTCAATGACCGGAAGAGTGCCAGAGAGGGTAACTTCGGTAACGGTGGTCACGCAATCACCGGTGAAGGCCCCTGTGTTGGTGTGCATCCAATTACTAATGAGAACCAGTGTGATCCACGATATCGCGTCAATCGTGATACAAAACACTATGCCCCTGGATTCAGACCGGTAGACGAGGCTTGGTACAACACTTACGGCGACCTTGCGGATCACCCTCTGGGCGCCGTGCCATGGCTTCACCCGACAACCGGAGCAACTCACTACGGTGCCTACAACAGACCTGGTGTGGACAATACCGATGAGTGGCCGTATATGCCTTCGCCTGGTTACAACAACCCAGATGTGGCTTCATACGGCGTGGGAAATTCAGATGCACCCGATGTGATTTCACTGACCAACAACACGGCCTGGGAGACATTTGATCATATGGCAGGATCACTGGCCGTCGACTGGGACTACAGCGACACACTATCCTTCCGCTATATGGCCGGTTATCAGGAATTTGAATACTACTTCAATCGTGATAATGACTTCTCAAATGGCCATACCTCTGACATTGATGACACGGTAATCGCAGCAACCGAGAGCCGATCCCACGAACTGCGGATTTTCTGGGAAGCAGGCGAACGCTGGACTGCCACCACAGGTTTGTACTACTTCCAAGAGAATCGCGACCAGTGGTACGGAATTCGTGAGCGCGCCGCCCAGGAACGTGTCAACGACGCAGTCAACTACGGTCCTGCAGAACATCCTACCTGGTTACTGGATGCCCTGGCCGTGGTCGGCTGGGTGGTACCTGAGTGCATGAACTGGGAAACAGTTACAGTTGGTGATGGTTCAGACGGATCCGGCTACGGTAAGTACTGCGGAGATCCCGGCACCACCTACTCTCGTGAACGTGATACGGGAGCAGTGTATGAGCATCGCAACATCGTTGAGAATATCAACATGGCTTTCTACACACAGGGTGATTATCAGATTACGGACACTCTCAGCGTAACGCTCGGTGTTCGCTACTCGAAAGACAAGCGTGAGGGACTCGAGCAACGCGGTGGCTATTCTGAACTTAATGCCAACGACTACTCCGCCTGGCTGCCGTGGGCTATTCAGACTGCCATGAACGGGACCGAGTTGAATAACGGCGAAGCGATGAATCCGATGGCCTTCTATGCTGCTGGCGTCAATGGTCTGGCTGCCATGAACGTCGCCATGGGGAATGCATATTTCACCGGCGATGCGGACTTCCCGATTGGCTACACCTGCGAATTTGACGCTGCGGCCTGCGATTACCCGGTACGCTTCCAGGGTGTGCCAATTTCCTGGGGACATCGCACCAGAGGTTCATTTAATCCCGACAATGAAAAGACCTGGCGTGTCAACTTCAACTGGGAGCCGACTGCCGATATTCTGGTCTATCTGGGCGTCACCTCTGGATACCGTGCAGGTGGCTGGAACATGGGTGGACCTGAAAACAGGGGTGAGGTTGATACCACCGGTGATGGTGCGGTAGACATGCGGGTCTTGCTTGAGTACGGAGGAGAGGAAATTACTTCCTACGAACTCGGCTATAAGGGCGTCCATTTAGACGGCAGACTGCAGCTAAACGCAGCCTTGTACTACTATGACTACAAGAACTATCAGGACCATGTTGAGAAATGGGAAGAAACCTCTGGTGACTTCTCTTTACCCAACCTGACACTACCAGGTGGTATACCACTCGCACCACCTGGTGGTCGAGGTCCGGTATCGGTCACTACCAACATCGCAGCAGCAGCTAATAAGGGCTTTGAGATTGATGGCCTTTATCTCTTCAACGATGCCTTCACCTTTGGCGGTCAATACAGCTATACCATCAGTGAATACGATGCACCCTACACATTCTTCAATGAGTCTGACCCACGTTATCCGCGTAATGTGTTCGGCGGTGATCTGACCGAGAATCCCTGTAACATGCCTGCTGAGATTAAAGCGCTGTACTGTCTTGAGATCGATGGCTATGAGTTACAGGGAATACCAAAACACAAGGCTTCACTGTGGGCTTCCTACGTCTGGTATACAGATCCGGGGACAATTACGGCTTATCTGTCCTGGGCCTACACGGGCGACTACATTACCCATCCATTCGACCGCCCCTGGGACCGCGTTCCAGAGCGTGATCGAATGGACTTGCGTGTGACCTTCAGGGAGCAGACAGGAAGATGGAATGCATCATTATTTGTCGACAATGTGATGGACGATACTTACATTCGTTCGGCAGATATGGATGCGCGTCGCAGTGGTTATGGCTCTAACTGGCCTCAGCGAGTTATCTCCCTCTATCCGCGTTACTGGGGAGTTGAAGCAACCTATAACTTCGGTGCCTACTAACCCGCTTATTTAAGCGACTAAACGAAAAGGCACACCTTTTGGGTGTGCCTTTTTTATTTGCGTCATCGGTTATCTTCCGTGTGCTGTAATCACTATGCCAAGCGTCTGTCCGTTACCAGGCGCCATATTTCATCGTATCGGTATTATGATATTGTCATATCGGACTTGATCCGTTATCCACCGCAATAGATTCTTACCACCTTTAATCCAGGCAGTAAACTCAAAGGATCGACAGTGAGCCAGGACGAACGCCCATCGCCCCTTGTGTGCTGATCAGACCCTATTGAGGAAACCTATAGCAAACCAGCATTGAACATATACTGTTCGTTAGCGATCTTTAGCAACTCTTCATAATGTTCGAGCTGCTCTGCCGTCAAAACCGAAGATATACTGTTCACCGCCTTTCTCGCTGTACGTTTCAGATCCCGCCGCACGCGAACTCCAAGATCACCACCTGACCGAGATACGCGCCGTGTAGCACCATTGCGATCCTCAACGTAATCGCGAAATCTGGCCCGGAATTTGTCTGCCTGCTCCTCAGTCAGATTGATTTTCTGGATCTGCTGCCGTAGCAGCGCCTGATAGGGATCTTCTTTCTCTCCAGGTGCATTTGCTGCCGCTGCTGATGAAACCAGTACCATCATCGCTGACAGTACTGATATGAGCACTCCCAACCCACGCCGGTATTTTGTCCTCGTCATCACAAAAATATTCTCCCCAATAGCCCAGCACAAATTAACTACTTTCACGCTCTAACTGTCAAATAATATTTTGCACCCCTGACGAAGAGATGACGACGCACAACAGGAAACTTCTTGTACTCCAGATTGAAATGTCGAGGAAACGCCACGTCCCTGGCGCATAAGTACCATTCGTTTCGAACCTTAATTTCACTGCCCCGTAATTAGAATACGTTGCTAGCGGAATAAAAACATTATGCCTGAATGAAGATCAGCCCTAAACAAGTCAGATTGGCCGGAACAGCCAGGTACCATTAGCTCTCAGGTTGATTGCTCTTTCACTTCTGCGGCACCACCGGCTTACCACAGGTCTTAATCGACAACACCACCACAGACCCGATCAGCATCAGCAACAAGGCAGCACCTTTCAACCTTATATCATCAACAGCAAACGTGATCGAAATACCCCCAAGAACCACCATGCCGGTGATGGCAACTATCTTTGTTCGCAGGCTAATACAGCGATTCTCTTCCCAGTTGCGGACGATAAACCCGAACAGTTCACTCTTGAGCAACCATTGATGCCACTTTTCGGACGACCGGGCAAAGAACCAGGCAGACAGCAAAAGGAACGGCGTTGCCGGCACAATCGGCAGTAGAACACCTATAATCGCCAGGCCAAAAAACACAAATCCCAGTACTTTATAAACCCTACGAGCCAAACTTTATAGGTCCTTACCACTTAAGGTTCCGTTAAAAGAAATCAGCTATCGCAAAACAACGACGTTGCTTGTGCAATGATGAATAATCATTTCTGCCGTATTGCCTAATATTAACCCTTTTACACCCGCTCTTGCTCGCATTCCCATCACCCGGGTCTCAGATTCAGTGTCGTTTAGATTGGCGTCTCGATGGCTGCTTGTAACGACTATCGACGACGGGGCCTCGTCATAGCGGACCATACCAATGTAAAGGGCAGTATCGTAAACCCAATTGGGATCTCCGTCAGACGGTTAGCCCGCGTTGACGGAGCGGCATGTAATATCAAGAACCGTCATCAGGCCGGTAGATTTAATCTACCGGCCTGATCAGCATTCGGTTGACTACTCGGCAGTCAGTTAATCATCCGCTACCAATACCAGTGTACCGGTTGTGGACAGACTACCACCGGTTCCATTGACAACACACGTTCGTGCACTGGTCTGTTTGCCAGCATCACCGTTCACGCCATCTTCAGCGGTACCTGACAATTGCCGATACGCTTCTATCAACAAGGGCATACCATACATCCCACTATGGTTGAACGATAACCCACCACCGTTGGTATTGATGGGTAGTTTCCCACCGGGTGCTGCACGACCATCCTTCCAGAGCGTATGCCCTTCGCCGCGAGGTGCAAGACCCAACATTTCTGCAGTGATCGCGACGGTGATCGTAAATGAGTCATAAATCTGCGCCATCTCCATATCAGCCGGTCCGAGGCCCGCCATGGTGTACGCAGCGTCCGCTGACAGATGAGCAGATGTTTTTGTGAAGTCTTCCATCTCCAGCATATTTGAATGCCCCATGCTTTCACCGGCACCTGCTATCCACACAGGTTTGGTATCAAGACCCGCCGCAAACTTGGGGCTGGCAATCAGTACCGCACCACCATGATCCGCAACCATACAGCAATGTAGAATCGTCATCGGCCAGGCAATCATCCTGGACTCTTCCACCTGCTGAACCGTAATCGGCCCGCCAAACGGATGTTTTTCCTTGGAATACATTGCTGCACGGGGATTCAGAGTTGCCCAGTCTCTGGTAACTTTTGCTATGTGTGCAAAGTCTTCTGTTGTTGTACCAAAATCATGCATATAGCGACGCATCGCATGAGCATAGTTGGAAGGTGCACCACCGAGTCCATAGGCCATGCTCATCTCCATGCCAGGAGAGGAAATGCCACCACCCCGACCGTAGTTACCGCCACCGCGACCCCCTATCCTGCGCGCAGAGAAGCCATTTTCTCCGTGACTGATAAGGGCTGACTCGATAATTCCGGCATGAATGGCACACATGGCGTGATGTACATGCATTTCAAATGAACATCCTCCCACTGCTGTGGTATCGATATATTTCGGCTGAATGCCGAGATGCTCACATAATTCAGACGACCAGCCAGTTGAAAAAACGCCCTCAATACTCCTGATCGGTACACCTGTCTGCACGCTGAGGTTCTTAATAGCCTCGATATGAAGTTGCAACGAGGTAACCGGCTCTTCCAGGAAACCAATCTGATTCGCTTCCGCCGCGCCCACGATGGCTGCTGCTTTAGATATTTCGCCAGTCATAATTATTCCTCCACCACGCGCCAGAATGGAATATTCACATCGTCGCTGGCTTCGTCGAATTCCACTTTTACTTTTGCACCAATCTGGATTTCTTCCGGCTTACTGGCATCTACACCACGTAATACCGTTAACATCCGATCACCTTCTGCGAGGTCGATATAGGCGGTCACATACGGAGCTTCTTCCGCCCACGGACCATAGGCCAGATGCTGTACCGCGTAGGTGTGCACCGTACCCTCGCCACTTGCTTCAATCCACTCAAGATTCATTGACTCACAGAATGGACAGATAAAGCGCGGGTACCAGTGCACCTTCATGCAGTCCTTACATCGAGGCAACATTAACTTGCCCTCTTTAGCTCCATCCCAGAAGGGTCGCGTATGCGTTCCCGGGGATGGAATGGGTTTATTGTACGCCATGGATTTATCCTCTTACCTTGTGTTTGGTTAAGCCAATTGAGGCTTGTTTTTCAATATTCTGAATCCCTTCGAACTTACCTGCTGCAACGTTATTTATTCTTGCCTTTATAGCCTGGCCCCTTGATAAACCTGCCCGGCGTTGCCCCGGTATGCTCACCATCTTTGAGCACCTGCACACCATTTACAAAAACATGGTTCACACCTGATGCCAGGCGATGCGCATCTGCAAAGGTCGCATGATCCGTTACTGTTGCAGGATTGAATATCACAACATCAGCATAATACCCGGATTTAAGCATGCCCCTCAGCGGCACCTTGAGATTTCTGGTGGGCAGACTGCTCAGTTTTCGAATTGCTTCAGCCATGGAAAGTGCTTTCTCATCCCTGACATACTTGCCTATCACTCTTACAAAATTACCATAGGCACGAGGATGAGTAGTACCCATTTGGCTGGCAACCACCGGGTCAAATGCGCCCGCATCGGAACCGAAGCTAAGCCACGGATAGCTGAACTGCTTGATGATGTTTTCATCGGACATCAGAAAATAGATTGTCTGAACCCGGGTGCCGTCTTCGATTACCAGGTCAATGACAGTATCAGCCGGGGTCGACCCCCGCAAAGCCGCGACTTCTCCGAGGGTTTTGCCGGAATACTGTCTCAGTTCCGGATTCTGAAAATAGGCGAGTAAAATGCCGTCTGATCCCGCTGCATAGAAAAGATTCTCCCATTCGTTGGTATCCTGGCGCATTTCCGCCAGCACCCTCGCCCGAATTTCCGGGTTTTTCAATCGATCAGCCCAGGCATCATAACCTCCCTCCTGTACCCAGGGTGGCATAGACGCATCCAGTCCAGTTGAACCGGCAGGATAAGTGTACATGTCAGCAGTAATCTTCAGTCCTTCTGCTCTAGCCGCTTCAACCTTGTTGAAGACCTGGTCCATTTTATGCCAGTTAGATCTGCCACTCGCCTTGAGATGGTAGATTTCCGCATCTACATTTGCTTCACGCGCGATAGTAATCAATTCATCAACTGATTCGAGCAGACGGTTACCTTCAGAGCGCATATGGGAGATATACATGCCATCGTATTCACCCACCACCTTGGCGAGTGCAATCAACTCTTCTGTTTTTGCATAAAAAGCCGGTGCATAGATAAGTGCAGAGCCCAGTCCCATGGCACCTTCTTCCATGGCCACTCTGACTTCATTCTGCATGACTTTCAGTTCCTGAGGGTTAGGTGCTCGATCTTCAAAGCCCAGGCTATTCACACGTACCGTCGTTGCGCCGACAAATGAGGCGATATTTGGCGAGATGCCTTTGTCCTCCATGTACTGGAGATATTCTCCCAGAGTTGTCCATTCAATCTCATAGGGATAAGGACCTTTGTTGATTCGCTCCTGCGCGATCATTCGGGTGATCTCATTATTGGGACCCATTGAGTTGCCTTCACCAAACAATTCAAGGGTCACACCCTGTTTGATATCACTTAGTCCTCGTCCATCATGGATAAGAGTAACCGGCGCCCAGCTCAACATATTCACAAACCCTGGTGCAACCACCTGATTGGACGCATCAAGGTCAATAACTGCGGTCGCCTTGCCAAGATCACCAATCCTTGTGATCTTATCGCCCGAAATGGCGATATCAGTTCGCTGCCCCGGTTCGCCGCTCCCGTCAAACAAAAGACCATTACGAATAATGACATCATACCCTTGTGGCGTGACGCTGTGACAGGCAACCAGCAACAGGACTAAAAGCGCGCCTGTTATGTTCTTCAGCATTTTTTAGGTTTCGTTTTTTGTCTGGAGTAGCATGACTATTCCATTGAGCGCTTTCGCAGGCGACGCATACCGTGCAACCACCGATCAATGTCATCGCCCTTGCGACGCACATAGTCTTCAACCTCCGGGTGAGGCAAGACATGAAATCGTTCCTCTCGGATACAATCAACCACAGTTACAGCTAACACGTCCGGCTCAATAATGCCATCAGTCTGACCATCACCCAGGGCCCTTGGCGCCATTGCTGTGTTGACTCCCTGGGGACATAAAACGGACACCCTAATACCCTCATCCCCATGTGTAATGGAGATAAACTCGGCGAGTTTCACCGCTGCGGCCTTTGTGACTGTATAAGGGCCTGATCCCAGGGCCGCCAGCAATCCTGCCGCAGATGACGTGTTGAGCAGATAACCTTCTCCACGTTCGATCATCGAGGGCAGCACCGCTCGGGCGGCATAAACATGCGCCATCACATGCAGTTCCCACTGATTCTGCCAGACCTCATCGGCGGCATCGATGAGCAGCCCCTGGCCCCCTGCTCCGGCATTGGAGCAAAACAGATCAACCTGCCCATGCTCCGATATCGTCTTTTCAACCAGTGACTTTATCTGCTTCTCGTCGGTGACGTTGCAAACCATCCCCGTACACCCCAATTCTCTCGCTGCGGCCTGTACCGCCTCTTCACTCAGGTCTGCAAGCACCACTGCTTTCGCACCCTCATTCAGGAACGCTTTTGCCATTGCCTGCCCAATGCCACCACTGCCGCCAGTGATAACAGCCACTCTACCCTGTAGTTCCATACCAATTAACCATTAACGATTCCTCCATGACAATATATGCAGGCGGATTGGGACGCAAGTTGGTAGTTGAAGAACTCTATTTTACTGGCGTTGAGACCCGTTCCCCTTCGCGATAATCCAGAAAATCCAGATTGACACCATCGGTCATCACGGTATCTGATTTTCTTCATGAATGACCTTTGCCGGGATCGGTTGAATCAGCTACGCAGGTCTTCCTCGAGCAAATCACCTTCATGGTCCCAGGCTGGTCCTGAAATCTCTCCTGATTCCAGTTCCCTGTGGGTTTGCCACAGAAGTTCAGGAATGTTGAGAGATTCTGGGCATCGCGGGGGGCAATCACCACACCCGGTACATTTGTCCCCTTTTACGCCCAGAATCCAGGCACCACCACCGCCAACCCTTGCATATCTTTCTTTAGTAAAGTCAGCCATGCCAAACGCCTTGTTCATCTGACGCCAATTCAGCAGGCCTGGTATATTGATGTTCTCTGGGCACGGCAGACATTCGTTACAGACGGTGCAGACCTCTTTTCCCAGCTTGCTTCTATAGCCGTCCTCAATCCTTTCCAGCACTCGATCGAAGATCTGCCGTTGTTCGCCCGTCGCGTCGTAGTCCTGTGCCAGAAGATTATCTTCAATCTGGTCTGGATTCGCGGGTCCAAATGACAGGGTATGGACATTCGGGTTATTGAGTAACCACATGTGGTTGAATGTCATCGGCTTCAGCGGTGAACAAACCTCGATCAGTTCTTTCGTGGGGTTCTGCAGCTTGCCACCCTGATTATTAGGACTAATGATAAAGACACCCATATCCAGTTCAGCCGCTTTTTCAATCACATGCCTCAGACCCTGGTAAAAATAGTAGTAATGGAGGTTGATGGATTCGAATTCACCTGTGTTAACCAGTTCCATCACACCTTCGGGATAACCATGAGTCGAGAACCCAAAGTGCCTGACCACACGCTGATCCATCATCTGTCGAACAAAGCCAAGACAACCCCGGGACGACATCGCCGGTTTTAATGTTTTGTAGTTACCGGGACCGTGGAAATCCAGATTATCAAGATAATCTATACCCAGCTTCGACATGGATTTTTCAAAGTTCCGCTTGAAGTCATCCACGCCTGAGGACGGACCAATCTTGGTGGTGATGTAGAGATCTTCGCGCGGTGTTTTCCTGAGGATTTTCTTTAAGGCCTTACCAACACGTTCTTCTGAATTACCGTAACCGCGTGCGGTTTCAATATGATTGACGCCCAGTTCCACCGCGCGTTCCACCGTCGCAATGGCAGTTCGTTCCGGAGTCTTGCCTGTAAATTGCATGCATCCCAGGGAGAATTGAGACAGCATCATTTCAGTTCGACCAAATCGGCGATATTTCATTTAATTCAGAGATACGGCTGGGAAGCGTTTGATTAGGCCAGAATCACCTCGTTCCTTCAACATATTCACCATATTACAACCTGACCTTCTACCCGTGTATGCTAGGCAAAACAGAAGGTGAAAAGGAGTTTGTGATGAAACTGAGTTTAGGCATCGGTCAGATGGGAGCACCTGGTGGCGCGAAGATGATTGAGCTTGCCCAGCAGGCAGAAGCATTGGGTTACGATGCGATCTGGAGCCATGAGATATACGGCGCTGATTGTTTTACGCCGTTGGCGTGGATTGGTGCCCACACATCAAAAATCAATCTGGGCACATCCATCATGCAGATCTCGGCGCGAACACCCTCGAGTGCCGCGATGCACGCTGTCTCACTGGACTATCTGTCAAATGGTCGACTCATACTTGGCATTGGTGTTTCCGGGCCTCAGGTTGTCGAGGGATGGTACGGCCAACCATATCCCAAACCGCTCGCACGTACCCGTGAGTGGATCGATATCTTTCGCAAGATCGTTTCAAGACAGGAACCTGTTGCACACGAGGGCAATCACTACGAACTACCCTATCCTGGTGGCACTGGTTTAGGTAAACCACTGAAACTGATCCTGCACCCGATCCGAGATCACATTCCACTTTACCTCGGGGCTGAAGGACCTAAAAACGTGGCGCTGGGTGCAGAACTTTGTGACGGCTGGATCCCCATGTTTATCTCCCCCTACCGCATGATGGATGTCTACAAGGATGCAATGGCAATCCGCGCCCCGGATTTTGAAATTGCCGCGTCAATTCCTGTGGTCGTGGACGATAATCTGGATCGGGCACTGGCCCAGGTTAAGCAGAGTGTTGGGTTTTATGTAGGAGGGATGGGAGCCAAATCGTTCAATGTCCACAAAGACCACATCAGCCGCCAGGGATTCGCCGACGAGGCTGAGAAAATTCAGGAGCTGTTCCTTTCGGGTCAGCGTGACCAGGCTATTGCCGCTGTTCCTGACCAGCTCGTCGATGAAATCTCACTCTGCGGTTCAAAAGACAGAATTCGCGATCGGCTGGCGGCATGGAAAGAAAGTCCGGTCACCATGTTGAACGTAGGGTCGGCGGATGTGGATACGCTCCGTTTCCTTGCAGAGGAGCTGGCTTAAAGGGTGGTACTGCAGGCTTTATCAGTCAGGTAGGATAAATAACGACCCAGTTTTACTTCGGGTCTTAAATGTATCCAGCCCATCAGTGCGAGAGCACGAATCAGGATAAACAGTGGCAACAGCGATAGATCTTCATCCGTGATGTCACGCTCTGTTCGATACCCTTCTATCAACGCGTTCTGAATACCATCATAATCGGATCGGTCAGTGTGAGAGAACAGGGCAACGGCGAGATCATATATATGCCATCCGAAACCCGCATCGTCAAAGTCGATTACAGTCAACCCATTGTTGCCAACCAGAAAATTACCCTCGTGCAGGTCGGCATGGATCATGCTGTAGGTTTGGGGTTGCTCACCATAATCCAACAGTCGTCGGGAAACCGTTGTTCTCAATTTATCAATGGTGCGCCGTTCTGATGTCGTCAGGGACGCCACTTCCCAGAATCTTCCCCAGAATGGATTTTCGCCCACGAACCCTTCGTGATTGAGGCGATGACGGCTGAATCCTGGTGGTGGCATCCAGTTAGCAGCCTGATTATGAAACCGGGCACATATCACACCAATCTCCCTGAGTTTCTCAAGAAAAAAATCAGCCTTTCCTTTGGGCGTCACACTACCCAGGGGGTGACCTTCGAGCCAGCCAACCAACCCCACCTGTCGCTCACATCCGCCACACTCAGTTGCAACATAGAATTCACCTTTTGATGTTGGGTATGCCCTTGGTACCTGCAGACCAGATTCCATCAGTGCGTCGGTCCAGATCTGCTCCGAATTCAGTTCAGCCAGAGAGTGATAGCCTGGACGATGAACTCGCAGTGCATAGGTCTTATCATCATGGGAGGTCACTTTATAAACGATGTTTTCTGAGTGAGAGGCGAGGCTGATGTCGATCGGCTCGATATTCCATTCAGTCAGACAGGGTTTGACCTCCGCCAGTATTGATTTTGGGTCATCCATTATCGTTAGTTAATCTCAGTCAGCATCTCAGCAAACGCTGCCAGAAACTCGTCCGCATGTTCCTGCTCAAATACCAGCGGCGGACGGATCTTCACTACATTGCCGAGTGCTCCGGCATTGCTGAGCAGAAATCCTTTTTCTTTCATACGATTGGCAACATCAACCGCCCCGGCACGGTCTGCAGTTTTCTTGACCTTATCTGATATCCAGTCAATACCGACAAACAGACCACAGCCACGAACATCACCCATGGCCTCGCAGCCTTCCTGCATTTTTTTCAACTCACGGCGCAGGTATTCACCCAGTTTTGCAGATCGAGCTAGCAAGTCCTCCTGCTCAATTACATCCAATACAGCCATGCCGGTTGCCGCCTGCACCGGACTCGATGCAAAGGTATTAAAATAGTATGTGTTTTTTCGAAACGCGGAAACCAGTTCGGTACTGGAGACGACGGCTGAAACAGGCAGACCATTGCCCATGGGTTTACCCATGGTCACGATGTCAGGGGCAAACTGACTGGTTTCATAACCCCACCAATTGCCAGATCTGCAATATCCAGCCTGAACCTCATCAGCAATCACAACCCCTCCGGCCTTATGGACAAGATCAACTGCTCTCGCCATGAATCCTTCCGGTATATCTGGCAATCCTTCATTGGCAAAAATCGAGCAGACGAACAACCCGGCAAACGGGATGTTGTTCTCGGCAAAACTATCAATTGCCTCCTGTAGTTTGTCCAGATATGAGCGAGTCAGCTCATCACCACTTGCGCCTTCCGAAAGCGGTCGGTAAGTCTGGGGGAAGGGTATGCTGCGGAAATTCGGATCAGCCACGGGTCTTGCTGACATTTTAAAGACTTCGTTACTGTTGCCATGATAAGTCGCGTCACTGCATACAATTCCCCGACCTCCGGTCCCGTGGCGTGCCATCAAAAGCGCAACCTCGCTGGCTTCGGTTCCCGAACAGGCAAATACCGCCTGTTCAAGGCCATCATGATGATGGCTCAGTAACCGTTCGGCGAAATCCAGGATCCCACCATGAAGATACCGACTGTGAACATTGAGCGTGCTCATCTGTTTTTCGATGGCTGCAACGACATGTGGATTTGCATGGCCTACACAAGGCACATTGTTGTACATATCGATGTATCTTCTGCCCGTCTCATCATAGAGACAAACTCCTTCCCCGCGCACAATCTGTACTGGTGGGTCATAGAACAGCGCCGCCTTGCCGATAAGCTGCAGCCGACGCGCCAATAACTCTGAATTCGACATAGTGAGTACCAGATTTCAAACAGAGATCCAACGATAACAGTTATGCAATGAATATGTACAAATCTCAGAGAAGTACGTTATCTCTAATCGTAACGCAAGCCACGGATTGGATTTGCCCTTGCAATTCTGATGGCATGAACCGAGACAATAGCCCACGACAGCAGCATTCCTGCCATACCGGCGAGTCTAGCAAAGGCACCAGGAAGACCGGGACTATCGGTTCTTTCCCCGTTAGCATCACTTCCAGATATGAATTACTGACCAGCCCTTCTTATCGCAACAACATTTACCAACAACGTGTCACAACAAGCGTGCCAAGCACTGAATGCCCTGATTTTGCCGCGTGGCAGCAAGCGCTAGAGTGCCGATTCTCACCACAATGGGCTGATTACACAAAAAAAGCTCAGGTTCTGCAGCGTCATGTGATCCCAGGGTACCTAAAGACGTATCCAAAATATCGACGCAGGAATAAACGCCGAATAGAAATTGCCTCCCTGTTCGTTGCAAAGTAGCATTCAATCATTTCGAGACACATAAGGATGATAGAACCTGATGAAAAAGAAAATCGTATTAATTGGTGCAGGCAGTTCACAATTCGGGTTCGGGACTATGGGAGACATTTTTCAAAGTGAGTTTCTGAAGGACAGTGAAATCGCCCTGCTCGATATCAACCAGGCTGCGCTTGCGAATGTGGAGGAAGCTGGATCTCAATTCATCAAAGACAACAACCTTGCGTTTACGCTAACGGCAACAACTTCACGAACCGAGGCACTGAAAGGTGCCGATTTTTGCATTATTTCAATCGAGATTGGGGACCGATTCAAACTATGGGAACAGGATTGGCGAGTCCCGCAACAGTATGGAATTCGACAGGTATACGGTGAAAACGGCGGTCCTGGTGGTCTGTTTCATGCACTTCGAATTGTGCCACCCATTCTCCAGATCTGCGAAGACATCTCGACCCTATGTCCGGATGCCTGGGTGTTCAACTACAGCAATCCGATGAGCAGAATATGCACCACTGTCGGCAGAAAGTTTCCTGATTTGAACTTTGTCGGTCTGTGCCACGAGATCGCGTCTCTCAAACGTCACCTGCCAAAAATACTGGACATTCCCTGGGAATCCATATCGGCTCAGGCAGCTGGTCTCAACCATTTCAGCGTGCTGACATCAGCGGTACATGCCGAAACGGGTGAAGATCTCTACCCGGATATTATGGCGAATGCAGCTGCCTATTTTGACCAAACCCCTGGCATCGTAGAGCATAGATCTTCGCCTGAAGATGAAGGAAGTATCCGGGTGGTATGGCCGGAACGAGGCGTATTCAGAGCGATAATGGATCAGTTTGGCGTCTTCCCCATTACCACCGACAGCCATTTTGGCGAGTACATTCAATGGGCACATGATGCAGTGGATCATCAGGGAATTCTCGATTTCTACAACCGATACAAAAAGTACCTGGCCCATGCAGATCCGAAGATCGAGATGCGACTTCATGAGAGAGTTGTGCCGATCATTGAAGGTATTCTCGGTGATACGGGTTACGAAGAATCGGCCGTTAATATTCAAAATCAGGGCCTGATTGACGACCTGCCGGATTGGCTGGTGGTGGAGGTTCCGGCAAAAGTTGACGCTACCGGTATCCATGGGATTACACCCAAACAGATTCCCAAAGCCTTTCTTGGACTGCTCCACAACCAGGTTGCCGTGCATGATATGACCGCTGAAGCGATTCTATCCGGCTCTCGAGCTGATGTGCTGGCGGCGCTATTGGTAGATCCAGTGGTAGATGTGCACAGGCCCCTGTCGCAGATGGTGGACACGCTGCTTGATTTGCAGCAGGACTATTTGGGATATATTCACTAAGCTTGGGATATATCCACCATTGAAGTGCAGAGCCCAGGTTTCTCTTTTCGCCTTCTCATTAAAGATGGTTCTGCAGCGTGCGAAGGCAGGAACCGGAGCCGCGAAGCTGTTTGAGCGAGTAGAGCACAGGGATGTGCGGAACGAGTAAGCGAAAAGAGGAACCTGGGATCGGAACGTCGTTAGAGCACCTCGTTAGAGCGCTTAAGTAAGTGCCATTCGTGTCAGAATCGAACTATGACCGTTACCGGCCTTCACATGCAGGCTTGACAAGATACCCGAGCATTAGGCAAAGCAAACTAAATAATGTATTTTCTTCCTTCGATCTAAGTCCTGGGTGAGACTAATGGAATTCGGTGCACAAGTCGGCTGCTACAGAAACAAGTGGGATGATATCAAAACGGTAGTTGAGAAACTTGAAGCCGGTCGATGGGGAAGCCTCTGGTTTGCAGACCACTACCTGCCGCCGCCAGGGCGTAAAGAAGAGGAACACCTCACAGCACATGAGGGTTTTACACTAATTGCAGCTGTCGCCGGTATGACCGAAAAACTGAGATTGGGTCATCTGGTTCTGGGCAATACCTACCGAAACCCCGCGCTTGCTGCCAAGATGGCTGCAACCGTTGACCAGATTTCACACGGACGATTCTGTTTCAGTATTGGTGCAGCCTGGTTCAAACGTGAACATGAAGCCTATGGCTGGGAATTTCCTTCCATGAGGGAACGTCAGGACCGGCTGGAAGAAGCCTGCGAACTGGTCCGGGCACTGTTTCGCTCCGATGAACCAGTGACATTCAAGGGAAAGTACTACCAGCTTGATGACGCACCCCTGTCACCCGGCGGCTATGACAAGCCGATTCCGATCATGGTTGGCGGTACCGGAGAAAAGCGAACACTCAGGACACTGGCAAAGTATGGCGACGTTTTTAATCTGGATGGCTGGGCTGGTGGCCCCATGACTGCAGAATATTTTCACTACAAAATCGGTATCCTGCAGAAACACTGTGACAATGTCGGCAGGGATATTTCTGAGATCAGAAAGACCATTTTGATGCCAACACTGCTAACAGATGATCCCGAGGCAGCAAAGGGATTTCTCACAAATAGAAATCTGGGGACAGGAACTGCAGCAGGAAACAGAAACTACATTATTGATCGTGTCGCTGAGATTGTCGAAACTGGCGTTGATGAAATTATGTTTGGCGGTATTCTGACTGATCACCCCGACGAGTTTGATCGATTCGAAGAAGAAGTCCTGTCTGCCTTCGACTAGCAAGGATCAGGAACTGGAAAATAAGAGGAGCAATTAATGCCCAGCGTCACATCTTCAGATGGTCCCGTTGCCGTAACTGGTGCTTCCGGTTATGTCGGTGCTCACGTGGTTACCGCCTTGATGAAAAGAGGCTACGAGATTCGAGCCTGTATTACAGACACTTCAAACCCGGATAAAACCGGATTCCTTGCGGCCCTGAACGAGGTACATCCGGGAAACCTCTCTTTGCACCAGGCAAATCTGCTTGACGAGGGAAGCTATGATTCGGCTTTCACGGACTGTAGCGCAGTATTACACGTTGGCACGGCGATGGGCTATGGCGGTGCTAACAACCCCCAACAGGTTTACGACGGTGCGGTAAACGGCACTAACAATGTGCTCAATTCCATTAAGAGAGCCGGTACTGTCAGGCGTCTCGTCTATACCAGCTCATTTGCGGCTATCGGGCATCCGGCACCACCTGGGCATGTCTATACGGAGAAGGACTGGGCATCGGATAATCGCGAAAACGATCCTGACTGGACCACCGACAATCTTCTCGACAAGGGTGAAACCGGTTACGCCATGGCTAAGGTTGAGTGTGAACACCTGGTGAACCGTGTTGCAGAGGAAGATGGCAGCTTCGATGCGATCTCCGTCTGTCCTATCGTCGTACTTGGCCCCCTGCTCTCACCCATCCATGAACTGGTGTTTTCCTGGCAATGGGCCATGGGTCGCATGCTTGCAGGCAAACCATGTAACAGGGGCTGGCAGGCGCTCTGGAACTGTGTTGATGTTCGCGATGTTGGGGAGTCTCAGGCATTAATGATCGAAAGTGATGCCTGCAGGAACGGTTCGCGCTATCAGCTAAGCGCAACGGATGAATCCGGAGAACTGACAGTGAAACAGTTGCAGGAACACCTGCAATCGCTGTTTCCGCATATTGATGTTGGTGGTCCGCCTGAGGAATACAACGCCATGATCGAGAAACACGGCAGACCTTATGATGCACCACGGGCGCATTGCGACAAGGTAAGAGAAGATCTTGGGCTTGAGACTCACAGCATTGAAGACACGTTACGCACGACGGGTGAAACAATGATTGAATTTGGACTCATTACGCCTAAATTGAAGTAGATCGGCTGTTTACTTCGGCCTTTCTCCTTTTTGAGAGTCAGTGCCATCCTGCCACCTTACGCGGTCACCCGGTCACGATGTCTATCTCGCAGTACGAATTCGCTCAAGTACCTTGCGACCCGAATCAGCCGCTTTGCCAATTCCCGCTGCACGCATTTTCTCCTCAAGCGACCCGTCCTCATCAAACTCAAGCTCCGTTGCGGCATCTAGATAGTCAATCATGTACTGCAACCGGTCGTTGCTGAAGACGCGCTTCTCCAATCGATTCAGTATCGCCTTTAAATACCGTACTCGTTCTTCGAAAACCTGACTCGTTTCCTTCTGGCAGGCAAGTTCTGATTCCATGGCTACGATCTTCTCAGCAATATCCTGAGCCAGTTCAAGCTCCTCCTTATCCAGCGCTTCCCTTGCATATCCCTCGTATTTCGAGATATGCAACCTCAACTCTTCCACTTCCCTGTTGATGGCGAAACTCTCGGCGATCAGGTCGATAAGGTCCTTTCTGGTCTCAAACAAGCCGTCACAAGCGTTCGAGTAACGAAACTCCAAAAACATATTCATGGTCAGCTCCAAGGAATGTTATGACATTTTATGTCAGCATATTCTTTTGACATAATATGTCAAGTGGCTTTTTGACCAACCCGTGAATGATCACCAAAAGGATCGGTCGGGTACGGGTTGTCAACCAGATTCCAGCTGAGATACAGTGGCTGTTACAACAAGAACCGGATTAAGTCATGGCAGATTCCCACCCTGAATCCCCTCAACAACTCAGCCTGGAACAAAAACGTGCGTTATACCGAGACGGTTTCGTCGTGGTTAAGAACGTAGTTTCAAAAGAACTCGTCGAAGCTGCCAGAGCCCGTATGAAACGCGCAAAGAAAGGGGAGAATCTTGGTCCCACCAGGGAGATGACTGACCTGGTGAATGCGTCTTCAATTACGCCGATTCTAAGAGAAGTCATGGGGCAATTCGATCCACCCGTTTCATGCCAGGTGGGTGTTTTAAAGAAACGTGCACCAGGAGAGTACTTCAACAATCTGGGATACAGAGACAAGGACATGCCGTATTACGGTGCTGAAACACACGCAGATGGCAGCATTACGATCGCAGCCCCCCAGGAAGTACAGGAAGGTACGCCCGAAGAGATCTATCGACGTTATTTTGCATCCGGTCCAAATGGGGATCTGGGTCGCAGCCCTGATGTCATTGGTGATAATACCGTGCCTATGTTTGAAGATCCTGACATGACACTGGGCCTTGGAAGTTTCACTGCCTTCACTTTCGTCTGTCTAAACGACCAGTTGGAAGAAGGCTGCGGTCAAACGTCTGTTATTCCCGGCGGTCACCACGCACTGGCGAAGTTCTTTCAAAAGCAGCGTGATATCAACAACTGTATCGGGCCCGAAGGTCCGGGCTGGCCCCGCCTTGATCATGAAGCACCTAACCGGTGCGGACTGGTCTACCTTCCGGAAGAAGTCAAAAACCAGTTTCTGGATGAGACATCAGAGTGCACGCCAGATGGCAAGAGATGGCCCAGGCCAACTCAGGTGCTTATGGCAGCGGGTGATGCTTGTATTGCCGTGTACCAGATTCCACACTCCGGCTCCCGTAACGAGAATGGGTCTGAGTCACGAAAAAACATCATCTTTCGCTTTCGCAATAAGAAGCGCCAGCCCGATAAGATCGTTAACGGCGTCACAGATCACGCGGACCGTGGTCAGATGGGTGAGTGGCTGGACTATGAGGAAGGCAATGATCCATGGGAGCGATCCAAATATGCCATGTGCAACATGTGGCATGAGTGGGATGGCATGCAGGAAGTCGTTGCAGAAGAAGAGGCAAAGCAGGCCTGAACCTCTCCCTGCATCTCAGCGAGAAGATCAGCGCCTGATCGGCAACTTCTATCGTCTAATCCGGATCAGAAAACTGGGGTGAACGCTCTTCGAAGTTCGCTTTCACCGCTTCCACCTGGTTGCTGGATCCAATTAAGCGACCCTGCAACTGTGCCTCGAGTTTCAATCCCCTATCAACGTCGGTACGCCAGGTATTCTCAAATAGATGTTTCCCTAAACGGATAGCATTGGGTGATTTGGAGGCAATAGTCTCAGCCATCCCAAGGGCAGCTTCCAGTGGAGAGTCATTGATGCTCGTAACAAGACCCAATTCTGCCGCCTCAGTTGCAGGGAGAATCCGCCCGGTAAATGTAAGTTCTTTCGCGATATCGAGCCGAACCAGATCGCGTAGTGTCTGTGTGATACTGCAATCTGGAATCAATCCCCATTTTATTTCCATGACCGAGAATTTGGCATCAGGTGCCGCAATACGGATGTCCGCCCCCATGGCAATCTGAAAACCTCCTCCATAGGCAACGCCATGGATGGCTGCAATAACCGGCACTGGTACTTCCTTCCAGACCATACCCGGTCGCTGAGCAGGGTTCCCCGGAATATTGCTGGATGACATTCTTCGACCAGCGACTGCCTGGGGTTCCGATTCACCGGCCATATTCTTAAAACCACTGAAATCCAATCCTGCACAAAAGCCACGCCCATTACCGGACAGGACAACAGCCCGGAGTGTCTTATTGTCAATGAGGGATTCTCCTGCTTCCGAGATGGCATCAAACATTTCGGATGACAGTGCATTATATTTATCTGGCCTGTTAAGTCGGACATCTGCCACGCCGTTTGAATTGATATCTATGGTGACAAGATCACTCATGGTTGTCGCTCCTCAGTTTCTGAATCTACCAACTACATCACGTTTACCTAAATGCGGTCAAATCAAACTCTCGTCTGTCGTATCACTGTGGTGCCGAAGATTAAGTCGAATTCTCCTCAACAGGGCCTGCCAGAAATCAGTGAACCCTGTTACCGAACGTCGAACTTCACCGTGTCGATTCTGAATGAAAGTGACCAACCCAGATTCGCAATCGACAGCTCATACCCCATTTTCTTTAGCAAACGACGTAATACTGTATCGGTCTCTTCGAAGTATTTGGGCCAGTATTTGAGATCAGGAAGCATGCGGATCATTCACGGTCGGAATGAGATCGCATACTGGCAAAGTTACGAGACGGAAGATAGAGTTGTATTCCCTGTATTGGAGGATAACGATGACTGGATTCAAAGGATTTGGTGCTGAAACAATCAAATTCTTGAAGCAACTGGCTGACAACAACAATCGTGACTGGTTTTCGGAAAACAAATCACGCTACGAATCCTGTGTCGTCGACCCGGCCTTTGAGTTCATCCTGGCAATGGGACGTGAACTTGAATCCATCAGCACGTACTTCGACGCAATTCCAAAGAAACAAGGCGGTTCTCTGATGCGAGTCTATCGGGATACTCGATTCAGTAAGGATAAGACACCTTATAAAACCAACATTGGCATACAGTTCAGACACCAGGTGGGGAAAGACGTACATGCACCCGGATACTATATACATGTAGATCCTGACGAGGTATTTGTCGGTGTTGGTATGTGGCATCCGGAATCCGGGGCCTTACGTGGGATTCGCGAACGAATCGTCGAAAGACCGGATGACTGGAAAAAAATTATCTCATCCAGAGGTTTTAGGTCTGCCTTCGAACGACAGGGTGAGAGCCTAAAGAGACCTCCCAAAGGATTTAGCGAGGAGTCACCACACCTGGAAGATCTCAAAAGAAAAGATCATATCGCCGCCATGACATTAACGCTGGATCAGATCGCAAATCCAGACCTCCCGAAACGCCTTGGCAAGGAACTGAAGAAGGCCACACCCTACATGGAATTCTTGTGCAGGGCGGTCGATGTGCCTTTTTGATTTCGCCTATACTATCGGATTGCATTCGCAGGACTTGCCATGAAACTACTACTTGATCTTGACGGCACGCTAACCGACTTAAAGCCCGGTATAAGTCGCAGTATCGAATATGCGCTGGTCAAGCTAGGTCTCCCCGTCCCGACTGAAGAAGAGTTCGTCAATCTCATCGGGCAACCAATGAAAAAAATATTTTCAGAATTGCTCCCGGATCCAACCGACGATGACATCAATAACGCCACCGCGCTATACAGCGAACGATTTGCCGATGAAGGAATTTATGAAAATTCAGTTTATCCAGGCATAAAGGAATCGTTAGAGAATTTTCACGAAATGGGCGTCGGTTTATACCTGGCAACTTCAAAACCGCATACCTATGCTGCTCGAATTCTTGAGCACTTCAAGATGGATCACCTGTTCAGAGGCGTGCATGGTAGTGAAATGGATGGAACGAGGCAGGACAAGACCGAACTTATCAGTTATGTGCTCGAAACCGAGGGGATTACTCCACGACACGCAACGATGGTGGGTGATCGTGCTCATGACATCAAGGCCGGGCTTGCCAACAACATCCAAACTGTTGGTGTTCTCTGGGGTTACGGTACGAAAGATGAGTTAATCAGTGCCGGAGCTGATCTGGTGGTCGACCGACCCGCTGATCTGGACTGGTTACTCGAATACTACGAAGGATGACCGGTTGCTGCTGAAAAGCATCAACGCATCATGGTTGGCAGACCAATCTGGCATTAATGCCCCGATATAGGGTTCTTGAGTGAGATCCGACTAGATCTTGTGGCGTTTGTACTCGGCGAACATTTTCTTGTATGACTCATTGCCGCGCTCGAGACGCTGCATTTGCCTGTCCTTCACACGACCAGAAATCTTTCCTGGCACGCCGAATACCAGCGAATAATCCGGGATCTCCATACCTGGGCTGACCACGCAACCCGCACCTATAATACAAAAGTTACCAACCACAGCATTATCGAGAACAGTTGCATTGTTCGCAATCAGAGAGTTATTTCCCACAGAGTGACAGTGAATCACCGCACCGTGTCCGACGATAACATTGCTGCCCAGCACCAGGGGTGACCCGGAGTGTACGACGACATTGTCCTCGATAACCGTATTGTTGCCGACCGTTATCTTCGTGAAGTCTCCTCTTATCACCGCACCCGGAAACACACCACAATTCTCCCCGATCTCCACATTCCCCATGACCAGGGCCGACTCACTAATCCAACTAGTCTGCGCTATGACCGGTCGGGTTGTACCAAAACTCTTGATCATTATTACTCCTGGTGGATATGAATAGACTCAACAGCACACCGAATGTTACATAACACTGAATACCCATTGTAAGAAAATACCCGTCAGATAGACCAGCGTTGGTTTCCTCATTCCACCGGGGAACTGCTAGAAATTACTCTCTGGATAGAATGGCACAGGCTCAGGGAACTAAGTGCAGCTCACGGTCCTAGCTTGACAAGGTCACGAGTGCAGAGCCCAGGTTTCTCTTTTCGCTCAGTTCTGCAGCGTGTGAAGGCAGGAGCCAGAGCCGCGAAGCTGTCCGAACGAGTGGAGCACAGGTATGTGCGGAACGAGTAAGCGAAAAGAGAAACCTGGGATCGAAACGTCGTTAGGGCACTTACTCCTGGAACCACTTGGAAATAACAGTCCTATGCTTGAAAAGGTCACGAGTGTAGAGCCCGGGTTTCTCTTTTCGCTCAGTTCTGCAGCGTGTGAAGGCAGGAGCCGGAGCCGCGAAGCTGTCCGAACGAGTGGAGCACAGGTATGTGCGGAACGAGTAAGCGAAAAGAGAGACCTGGGATCGAAACGTCGTTAGGGCACTTACTCCTGGAACCACTTGGAAATAACAGTCCTATGCTTGAAAAGGTCACGAGTGTAGAGCCCGGGTTTCTCTTTTCGCGCAGTTCTGCAGCGTGTGAAGGCAGGAGCCGGAACCGCGAAGCTGTCTGAACGAGTGGAGCACAGGGATGTGCGGAACGAGTAAGCGAAAAGAGAAACCTGGGATCGAAACGTCGTTAGGGCACCTCGCAAGAGCACATAAGTCAGTGCCATTCTACTCTGACCCTTGGGTTTACTCTGGCACTTTACTCTGACCCCAATGTTCTTCCACCATCGACACTTTACTCATGGCAACCAAAGTCAAGTAAACTATCCATCCTTTGGGTCAGCGGAGAATACTGACATGTCAGACTACGAAACAATTCTTTATGAAGTAGACGGCACTCGTGCCACGATCACCCTAAACCGACCTGACAATCTCAACGGAATCATCAACACAATGATGCGTGAACTCTATGAATGCCTGAGCATTGTGGCGATTGATGAGAGTGTTCGGGTTGTCCTTTTTACAGGCGCCGGGCGTGGTTTCTGTCCAGGCGCTGATCTCAAGGCCTACTCAAGTGATCAGCGTCAGGAACCAAACCGGAAAGAGTATTTCAATATCACTGCACTTCTGCATGAAATGCCAAAAGTAACAGTTGCTGGTATCAACGGAGCCTGTGCAGGTGCAGGATTCGGATGGGCATGCGCTTGTGATCTTCGCTACGCAACTGCTCGTGCGACCTTTAACACCGCCTTTTTGAACGTCGCTATTTCTGGCGACATGGCAGGTCCATGGCTGCTTCCCCGAATCGTGGGAGCGACCAAGGCGCGTGAATTATTTCTGATGCCCGGTAAATTCGGTGCTGACGAAGCGGAACGCATAGGCCTTGTCGCAAAGACCTTCCCTGACGAAACCTTCAGAGATGATGTGGATGCGATTATCGAAAGACTCTCAAAGTCTGCACCATTGGCAATCGGGGAAATGAAGAAAAATTTTGTTAATGCTGAGAATATGTCTCTGCGCGAATATATTGAACTAGAGACAGAACGGCACAGTCGCACCGGCGCGAGTGCCGATAGCAGGGAAGCATTTAAAGCATTTGTTGAAAAAAGAGACCCGGTTTTTCAGGGTCGTTAGATAAAAGCTCGGGTACTTCTCATTTTAACACCTGGACGTTGCAATCAGCATCGTCCAGGAGGTCACCCTTCGTTGCAAGTCTGATCTTTCAGGAACCTAGTCGTAACTGGAAATTTACTCGGCGACTCGAACTATCCTTGTCCCCACATTACCACCTGCTAACAAATCTACAAAGGCTGACGGGGCTCTTTCAAGCCCTTCAAATTCATCATTTAGCGGATCCAGTTCACCAGATTTGATCCATGCTTTTATTTCTTCCTGCCCGCTCTCATATTGATCGATATAATCAAAAACCAGGAATCCTTCCATACGAATACGCTTATTGACGAGTAGTCCGGGAATCCCTCTGGGTCCTCCGGCAGGATTACTGGTATCGTACTGTGAAACAACCCCGCAGCAGACAATTCTGCTGTGCTCATTCATCCGGAACAATGCATTGCCCAGTATCTCACCGCCCGTGTTGTCAAAATAAACGTCTACACCATTGGGACAGGCTTCTTTGAGTTCTGCTCGAAAGTCTGCGGAGCGATAGGAGACCGAAGCGTCATAGCCAAGCTGGTCCTGCAGAAGATGACATTTTTCAACCGTACTAGTGATGCCTACCGTTTTGCATCCTTTGATCTTTGCGATCTGACCTACAAGGTGACCCACCGATCCGGCCGCAGCAGAAACCAGCACCGTCTCCCCTTCTTCAGGTTCACCAACACTCAGCAAACCAAAATAGGCAGTTAGTCCATTAGTTCCAAGTGCACCCAGGTAGTGGGCAGGATCAATATCATCTGTCACCTTAGTAAGTCTGCTGGCCTTATGTATCGAATAGTCCTGCCAACCAGATGGGCAAACCACCAGATCACCTTCACCTAGTTCCGGGCTGTTTGATAATTCGACTCGTGCAACGCCGGTTCCATTCATCACAACATTGGTTTTAGGAGCCCCGGCATAACTTGCACTGCCCTGGAGTCCTGCGCGCGTACCTGCGCCAATGGTCAGCACCAGTGTACGGCAAAGCACTTCACCGTCTTGCGGTTCGGGAACCGGGTTGGATTCAATCCTGTAGTTTGATTCGGATAACTGATCTTTGGGCAGCGAGTCAATCAGTACCTGGCGATTTTCTGTCACGATCCTCTCCTCGGTTTACCTTGGCCTACCGGCATTTTCAGGTGTATTTCTCGACTACATCCGAACGTCATCGCAGGCTGAAAAATTTCAGCCCGCGTAACTATTCACCTATCATCTACCAGAGATCGTATTTCTGCAACTCCGCACGACCAACAACCATGTGATGCACCTCATCAGGACCGTCAGCAAATCGAAGATGACGAAGATCTGTATACATCCCGGCGAGCGGTGTCCATTGTGAAATACCAGTCGCACCATGCATCTGAATAGCCTGGTCAATGATTAAACATACTTTTTCAGGCACCATGGCCTTCACAGCACTGACATAGACCCTCGCTTCTTTGTTACCGAGAACATCCATGGCCTTCGCTGCCTGTAGAACCATCAGACGCATCGCATCGATCTCGATTCGAGCACGTGATATAACTTCAAGATTCTTACCCAGCTTCGCAATAGGCTTGCCAAACGCAACTCTTGTGGCAGAGCGCTTGACCATCAGTTCCAGTGCTTTCTCTGCCTTTCCGATTGATCGCATACAGTGATGAATACGGCCAGGACCCAGTCGCACCTGAGATATCTCAAAGCCACGACCTTCACCCAAAAGGATGTTGTCTTTAGGTACCCGCACATTGTCGAATTTGATATGCATGTGTCCACGGGGAGCATGATCCTGTCCGAACACCTGCATGCCTTCGAGTATTTCAATACCCGGCGTGTCCTTGGGTACAAGGATCTGTGATTGCTGATGACTGGGTGCAGCATCCGGACTGGTTTTCACCATGGTGATCATAATCTTGCAACGTGGATCACCGGCACCTGATATATAGTACTTCTCACCATTAATAACCCACTCGTCACCATCAAGGACCGCGCTGGTACTGATGTTCTTGGCATCAGATGATGGCAACGCTGGTTCTGTCATGGCGTAGGCAGATCGAATCTCGCCATTCAACAGTGGCTTAAGCCATTTCTCTTTCTGTTCTTCTGTCCCTACTCTCTCTAACACCTCCATATTGCCGGTATCTGGTGCGCTGCAGTTCAACGTTTCTGATGCCAGATCAACCCTGCCTAGTTCGGTAGCTATATAGGCGTAATCAAGGTTATTGAGCCCTTCTCCCATTTCGGAGTCGGGCAGGAAGAAGTTCCACAAACCGGACTGTTTCGCTTTTTCTTTTGCACCATCGAGTAATTCGAGCTGTCTTGGGTGCCAGGACCATCTATCTTCTTTCTCGCTCTCAAGTGCACGGAATTCATCGAGAATGGGCTCGACATTCTCCGCAATATGCTTTTTCACGGCATCCATCAGAGGTTGCGCTTTCTCTGACATCGCCAATTGGAATAAATCACTGTCTAGATCAGGCATTTCCTCTTTCCTCGGCTGTTAACTGTTATGGGGGAGCCTAATGTACGGCTTTGCTTAAACCAAGACTATAAGTATCAAACAGCATGATATGTCCCATTCAGGCTGAAGAATATCGCTGCTCAGATCATCGCCACAGAAAGCCTTTACCGGTTGTTTTATAGGTTCGAACAAAAAGACTTTCCGCCTCTGCGCCTTTTTCTTGCAACTCTGATCCCATAGCCAGGTGCCTGGGATCAGCCGCATGCGCTTGAACAGCCGCCATATCACTACAAGCCATAACAAACACAAGGTCACCCTGCCTTAGATCCACTTCCCGATCTGCATCGGCACTGGCGATCCCACCACTGTATATCAAGGTGTCTGATTCATTTTCCCAGCAATAATCAGCATGGACACCCGATGCCTCAATGAAGACATTGCGCATTGCCTCAGTTTCGAAACGCATCGCGCCGATCACCAGAATGACATCCCTGGCGTTGGCGTCATTGCTGTCTGGTCGACCCCACCAGCCATAGTCAGACACGTCAGGAAACATGAAACTCATCACTCGACGTTTCGTCATTCGTCTTTCGCCCATGCCTTCGATTAATGCGCTGTGGGCGGGTCGTTCCATATGCAACTTCAGGCTGTCATGACCCATGGCGTATCTTTCGAAGACGAGTATATTCAGGTCATCCTTTAGATTAATACTGGCGGCGTAAGCAGTTGTCTCAGGTTCACCGACCCGGGCATCTTCGGCACGTATATCCCACTCGGCCAACCAATCTTCCATCGTCGTGTTTTCCTTGCGCATCTGATATTCAACAACGGTTGTCATAGGTTTGTCTGTCGGCATCTTCTTCCCCTCGTAAAAAACAGACCTGATCATAACGCTAAATGTCGCTATTTTGACCCAATCACTGTAAACGTGGTTAATTGAACCACCAGACAGTACAGGAAACAGACCCGTGCCAGGTCCCTTCAGAATCAAGTTATTTCTTTTCTTTGCGTTGATGCTGATAGATGATCTGTCGCAGGCTGCGACATCAGACAGTCAGCAAATATCAGGTCTCTCACAGGCCGTTGAGATCATCAAGGACAGGTGGGGCATCTCCCATATCTACGCCCGGAACCAATCTGATCTTTTCTTTGCGCAAGGGTATAACGCGGCCAGGGATCGGTTGTTTCAGTTCGAAATCTGGCGCCGCAGGGCCTCAGGAACCCTGGCCGAAATTCAGGGTGTGAAAGCCCTGGCTCATGACAAGGGTACTCGACTTCTGAGATTTCGCGGTAATATTAAGGAAGAGATGTCGCATTACCACGAAGATGGTGAAGAGATCATCATATCATTTGTGAGAGGAGTGAATGCCTATATAGAGCAAACCCGCCGGAATCCGGATCTGCTGCCTTTTGAATTCAAGCTGCTGGGTATAGAACCCGGACTGTGGACACCGGAAGTTGTCATATCTCGTCACAATGCGCTGACAGGCGGCATCTCTACAGAAATCATGCTGTCGAAGACCATATCCACAATCGGCGCTGCAAGAACCAGGGAGATGTTCCACTTTTATCGCGATACCTATCTGGCACCGTTCACTGGTGTTGATCTCACTAAAATTACTGATGAGATAATGGCCAGCTACCGGGCCTCTCGCAGCATGCCCGGCTTTGAGGCCAGTGATCTGCAAAATGCTCCCTCCCTCGATGTCACTCTGACAGGCCTCCAGGACAATCTAACCAGCCATGCCTTTTCGGATCCCACCGATCTTTTTCTCAATCCCCTGGAAGCTATTAGTTCAATCGGCAGCAACAACTGGGTAATTTCCGGTGCCAGAACCAAAAGCGGCAAACCTCTGATGGCCAACGATCCCCATCGAAGAATTCAAAGTCCGTCCCTGAGGTACATGGTCCACCTCAACGCACCCGCATCCTCACACAATAAAGGATGGAATGTTATTGGTGGCGGGGAACCTGTATTACCGGGTATCTCGATCGGACACAATGATCACGGTGCCTGGGGGTTAACCATATTCAGAATTGACCAGGAAGATCTTTATATCTATCAGACCAATCCTGACAATCCCAACCAGTACCTTTATAAAGGTCGCTGGAAAGACATGGAAGTCGAACATGATAACGTCAACGTAAAGGGGCAGGCTGATTCAGCGATCACCTTGAAATACTCGGTCCATGGACCCGTCATATTTGAAGATCCTGAAAATCACCTCGCCTATGGCATGAAAGCCGCGTGGCTGGACATTGGCGCCACACCATATCTCGCCAGCCTGCGTATGGATCAGGCAAGGACCTGGGAGGAATTTCGTGATGCATGCTCCTTCTCCGGTCTCCCTGGAGAAAACATGGTCTGGGCAGACAAGTACGGAAATATTGGCTGGCAATCCGTCGGCCTGACGCCGGTTCGCTTTGGCTGGGACGGCAGCCTTCCTGTTCCTGGCAACGGTGACTATGAGTGGGCGGGCTATGTCCCTATCAAATCAATGCCGCATCTATTCAACCCGGAATCTGGCTGGTACGGCACTGCCAACAATTACAACATACCTGATGGCTACCCCAACATCTTCTCTGATTTCTACTCTGATCCTGCCAGGATCTTTCGTCTTCAGGAAGTCCTGAATCAGACAAAGAACCACACCATCGAGGACTCGATGGCTCTTCAATACGACAACAAGTCAATGAACGCAGAGAAGATCATTCCTTACTTCAAAGAACTGAGGGTTTCCCGGGATCTGAAACCAGCCATTTCGCTCTTGACGAAATGGGACCATAGAATGGATAGAGACAGTGCGGCAGCAGCACTCTTCGATAAGTGGGAACAGAAAATGCTTGAAGCTGTCAAAAAACAACTCCAGCTGGAACAGGTCAAACAATCATTACCAGCCATTTCCCGAGAGAAACTTCTGGAATGGATAATCACCACACCTGAATTTGTGTTTGGTCCTGATCAGGTGAAATCCAGAAACAGACTGATGACAGGTAGTCTTGCTCAAGCCGTCGATGTATTAGCCAATCTGATGAGGCCAGACATAAAAAGCTGGTCCTATGGCAAGGTTCACTATGCAGAGATAGTCAACCCGTTCAGCCATCTGTTATCGGAAGAAATGCAGCATAAAGTCAATACCCCGGCTCTACCGCGTGGTGGTGCCAGCAATACACTGAATGCAAACTGGGGTAATGATCGTCAAATATCAGGCGGCAGTTTTCGTATCATTGTCGATACTAACGACTGGGACAAGGCGCGAGGTACCAACACACCGGGACAATCGGGTGATCCCAGAAGTCGTCACTATGCTGACACTTTTGAAGGATGGAACAAGGGTGAGTACTTCCCAGTGTATTTTTCGCGGAAAAGGATTGAGGATTCAGCCAGCCATATTACGGTACTGAAGCCTTAAGCAGAACTGAGGAATCTCAACTACAGAAGTGGCTTTGCTAGCGGTCGGCATATCCATGCAACAGCGTACGCAGGCAGGGATGGCCACGTCCGAAGCGTCCCATGGATGGGTCCAATCCCGAAGTGGTGATGCATTACTATGCCCACCGTAACGAGCCGGGGGTATCAGATCAAAATGACCGCCGGGCAGGCATTATCTTCCTTAATCAGGAACCCGCAGACTCATCCCCCAACCGCATAAACTTCGGATTGCGCTTCTCCAACAGCGCCTGCGCGCCTTCCGACGCATCCGGCGACGCAACGAATCTGTTCTGGGACTCATTGGCTTCATGCAGAGCATCGAAATAGTTGGTTCCCAGATGTCGGTACACCAGCTTTTTGGTTTCCGCTATGGCCAGAGGTGCAGAAGTCTCACTGAGACGCTGAATATACTGGCATGCCTGTTCCAGTAATTCATCAGGCTCAACAAGCTTCTCGACAAGTCCCAGGCTTAATGCTGTTGCAGCGTCAATTCTGTCGCTCATCCATAGCAGATCAAGCGCATTACCTGTGCCTACCAGCCGAGGCAGAATCCAGCTCGAACCATGCTCGGCAATCAATCCTCGCTTTAGGAATACGGTAATAAAGCTTGCATCGCTTGACGCAATTCTGATATCACTCATAAGCGCCAGAATCAGCCCACCGCCAGCTGTAACACCATTTATGGCAGCGATAACTGGTTTTGGCACTTCCAACAAGTAGCTGAAAATGCCAGGCAGATCATTGGTCGCGGGTCCAGCCTTGCGATCTGATGGTGCCTTCCCACTGGTGACGTTGGCAAGAACCTGAGCATCAAGACCCGAGCTAAATCCTCGACCATTCCCTGTAATTACGATGCCTACAACTTCTGGATCGGCAACAGACTGATCTACAGCTGATCTGATTTCGCCCATTGTATGGTAGGTAAAGGCGTTCAGTTTCTCCGGGCGGTTCAATGTAATCACCGCCGCCGTACCATCGACCCGATATTCAATATCAGTAAAGTCGCTCATAATAAATTTATCCTCATCCCGCATAGTTGAATCTGGTTGTCGGACGTGGCCAGCCCAATTTCATCCGCTGCACTCAGTATGGCGCTGGCATCTGAGGTCGTGACGTCAATACCCCCTAATCCCTCGGGGCGACCATCTGTGCATTCAACAAACCTGACAGTGCCATTCTCCAGTATCAGGGCAGCCTGACCATCTACCTCGCCGAGTGGAATCTCTGCAATTTCACTCCAGCGATCAGCGACAGTCTGGGGGTGGTCACACTGGACCTCAGCAGCAGCAATTCCTGTGACCCGATCCGTATTCTTTGCTGCCTGCCAGTCAGGCCCTGCTGGTTCCCAGGGTCCATCGGCATCATGGGCGCCAGCACCGAGTTGTTCATCAATTTCAAAAAATGAACCACCTGTGTCTTTTGGATGCATCTGCATATTACAAAAATCACCGGATTCAAACTGCCCAACAATTCGAATCCCGAGTTCTTCAACTCGACGCCTTCTTGGTGCATGATTATCACATTGTGTAATGACCATGTACCCGCCGTCGCCACCGCGACGTTCCAGGTAACGACCTCCGGCGGTTTTCTCCTGGGTAGGTGCAACAACTTCCAGTAGTTGATTGCCTATCGGGAACAGTGCGTTTTCAAGTCCAAAGTGAGCGACACCCGGGTCGCGATAGCACACTTTGATACCCAGCACATTGATCAACTGTTCTTCGACCGGTGCAAGTTTTTCAGCAACCAGCGCGATCTGTCTTAGTCTCAGCCACATAACATCCTCCGAATAAGTTTTGCCAGGCTCTTCAGCTGAAGGGTGACCTCAAACTATCTCACGCGGAATGATGTATCTCAAGAATTCATGGCTGAATTGTTCTGAGTTTTAGCTCTCAGCGGTACTCTCAATGTTGCCAAGCAGATCTTCATCAAACTCAGGTAATCCCTGTAGATCACCCTCATCCTCAACCAGCTTTTTCAGCTGCTCATACTGAGACTCGCAGAAAGCACGGAGTTCTCTATGCTGCTCAACCAGTTCGGCTGACTGTAAATCAGATTGTTTTGCCTGATCCTGAAGTTCCTGTTTCTCTTTCTTCAGCGCACGAGTCTCATCTTCGGCCTGCTTTCTGGCGGCTGCTTCATCGAATTTTTTCTTATTGAGCACCTTGATCTTCTTCACCACGTTTTCGGGCGTATCAGCCAGAGCAACGTTGATCGCCTTCAACGCTTTTTTCTTTTCATCCAACTGCGCATTGGCTCTCTTCAGCTCTGATGCACTGTTTGTGCGTGTAGTATCCAAAAGGGCCTGCAAAGCCTGCTTCTCCGCCTGCAACTCACTACTCAGTGCTTCGTACTCAGAACATTTCGTTTCGCTCGCTCCAAGCTTCTTTTCCATACAAGCAATCGTCGCATGATTTTCGTCTTTCGCTGCACTGATAAGGGACTCTGCCTCTGAAATCCGTTTTATGCCTTGTCCGAGTGCAGCTCTGAGCTCCTCTTCACTGCATTCCGGGTCCAGTCCCAGCGCATCTGTAGCTGCTTTTATCAGTATCTGTTTCTTTATCGCGAGTTCTTTCCAAACTTTTAAATCTAAAACACTTTCGGCCACATACTTCTCCGGGCAGGTTTAATCAAATGAGGTTCTTTGTCCGATCTTGAATTCCGGCGACTGCTGTTGTTCTGCCGGAACCTGGGGCGACAACGTCGCACCGATCAGAACGCTGATAGATGGGGATAACTCCCAAGAATTTCAATGCATTCACTCGAAATACATTTGAATCCAGCGTTTTGCGGTGGAAGATTACCAGAAAAAAAGAAAATTTAAACCCAATAGAAGGCGGACATACCATAATATAGATCACGGATATGCATTGTGCAGAATGTTCCTAAACGCAGTTCCGTGCCATTATCTCTCGCCGGCTGCTGACTAGATGCCCCATCAAATATCATCCTGCATCACTGGCGTGACCCAGAACGGGATTTCCTCATTTTCGATGAGGCATTGTTTTCAAAAGATGTTTTCAAAAGATGTTTTCAAAAGATGTTTTCAGAAGATGTCTATCCGCCGCGACGCTTGTAACTAGTCACTTCACCCGTACTTACGTTTGTCTGAGTCATCTCGTCGTCATTTACGATGTCAATATTGACGGTCTGCGTTCCTTGAAACTCAAACGATAGAACGTTGTCTTCCAATGTATATGGGATTGGTTGACCAAACCCAACTATTCCAATGGTTTTATCCGTGAACTCGATGGTGATCGGAGTGCCCTGAATCTCAGTATTCCACTGACCGATGAGGTACTCTTGATAATTCACCTTGGTACTTACACAGGAAAACAACAGACTCATCATAAAAGCCAGCACAATTAGTCGAACGCTACGAATAGAGTTGTTCATATCAGATCTCTTCTTATATTAGTGGTTAGTCACGTTATATTAGTGGTTAGTCACGTTATACACGTTATATTAGTGGTTAGTCACGTTATGTTAGTGGTTAGTCACGTTATGTTAGTGGTTAGTCACGTTATATTAGTGGTTAGTCACGTTATGTTAGTGGTTAGTCACGTTATGTTAGTGGTTAGTCACGTTATGTTAGTGGTTAGTCACGCCAGGTAGTGCATCCGAAATGCTACACAATCTCATTCTGAAACACTAGCTCGGATAATTCACCAAGGTGGCGTTAAGTTAATATTAGCTGAAAGAAATTCAATAGGTTACTGAAGTTCGATGAATTTGAGATATGACACATTGTGCCTGGTGAGCTATCCGGGCTAGTTGTTGTTAACTCGATCTCTATTTCTCGTTCACCAAGCCTGGTGCTATTGGACGGCTCTTGTTGCGGTTGTAGAATGTCGTCACGATTGCAGAAGCCGTAAAAAGAGAAACCCCGCCGAGGCGGGGTTTCAGATTTGGATTGTGGCCGACATAATATTGGACAAGTCCAACATTACTAAGGTCTATCCGTGAGCCTGACCATCCGATTTTCCCAATCGAACCCGAGGGTTCGGTTGAGTCGTCGGACCAGAACCGGAGTTCTGGTTCGGCAGACTCGGTGCAATTGATTGCCAGGTTCTTCATCTTCTCTGCATGGCCGAGGCCATGTTGAGTTGAGGTCGTACCCGGCTCCCTCATGCGTTGGTTGCTTCCGTTGCCAAACGTCTTTGGTGCATTCACAACCAGTTGCTTTCAAAGCCTTATTTTAAGACGCTTTGCAAACGTCCTCACTAATTGGGTCGATCGCCGTCAATTAGTGATGCAGGTATCCGGTCTTTGCAACGACAGGGCCGCAAAACTTCCGAAGAAGTTGCCGGTAACCCTTAAGCCGCTTTTGCCTCGGCGACCTCGACCCGGCACAGGTCTCTCGGTCTAAACCTGGCTGTTGTTCCCCGTTTCCGGTTAACTTGCCATGCCTTACCGTTAGAATGTAATTTAGCACAACGATAAATGATGGCTAATGAAACGTTTGCAATCTCCCGTGGATAAGCTGGGGATAACTGATGTATAACAGCGAATAATCCGTTAGGCTTCTGTGGACAAGTCTATATCTGATCGATAATGGTCTGTATATGATTGAATTTACTATAAAAACCATACATGAATAGCTTTCATAGTCAGTTAATTGCTAAAACAACTTTGTTGAAATAAGCCCGGGTTCCTCTGTGGGTAAGGTGCTGAATTTGGTTGCGTCTTCTAAGGAGAGTCTGCCACTGGCGAAGCTGTTTTGTGTAACCTCACCTTCAACGACTGTTTCATACTTCTGAACCTGGAAGGGAGCACCAACATGACCGGGGTTACCACCAGCGTGAGTACTGAGGCGAAACTCAAACCATAGACAATGCTACTCGCAAGTTTTACCCAATAAGCCGAGACCTGCCCACCAAAGATGACTTCTCGATGGATAATATCGATACTGGTGTTGGTTGCCAGAGGTAACAGGCCCAATATCGTGGTTACTGTTGTTAAAAAGACTGGCCGCAAACGCTGCGTACCCGTTTTCACAATAGCTTCAATCTCGTCAATCCCTGACTTACGCAACTCGTTATAGGTGTCAATTAGGACGATGTTGTTGTTCACTACAATACCTGCAAGCGCAACGATACCAATACCCGTCAGGATCGCACTAAATGTCTGATTGAATATCAGCAGACCCAGCAGCACACCCGCCGTTGACATCACCACCGCTGACAAAATCAGGAATGCCTGATAAAAACTGTTGAATTGAGCAACCAGCAATACAGTCATTAACAGAAGTGCCATCAAAAACGCATAGCTGATAAATTCCAATGACTCGTTCTGCTCTTCGGCTGCGCCTCTGAATTTGATATGGATACGCGAATCAAACTCAGACTCTTCGAGCCATTGCAGGACTTCATTTACTTTCTTATCAGCAACCACACCAGGGTTCACATTAGCCCTGACATTCATAATGTATTCACCATCAATTCTTTGAATCGAATCGAGTTTGTTTTTTGCTTTTCTTATGACAAAATTACTAAGGGGTATCGATCCATTGGGCGTCATGACTCTGAGATTATCCAATACATCAATATTGCGATCGGCCCTTGGATAGCGAAGTCGAATCTCTACTTCTTCCTCTGCATCATTGGGTCTATATTCACCCAGATACAGCCCATTCGTCACCAGTTGTACGGCGCTACCCACTTCATTTACGTTGACATTAAAAAGGGCTGCCTTGACCCTGTCGACGACAATCTCCCACTCGATACCCGGCAGGACGCGCGTATCTTCAACATCTCGTACACCATCCAGTTGATCAAGATACTCACGCATTTGCTCTACAGTGGGTTCCAGGTCTTCCCGGAACTTTGACGAGATCTGGATCTGGATATCTTTTCCGGTTCGCGGCCCATACTCCTGCTCCAGAATCTCAGCATCGATTCCCGCGAGAGGTGCTAGTCTGTGTCTGACTTCCTCGAGGATGCCTCTCCCGGTACTCCCGACTTCCCGGGCATCGGCCATTTCGAGAAAAATCGAACCAATCTGATCCACACGGGACCCGCCTCCACCGAAGAATCGACCCCCCTGATTTCCACTGCTGGTGTTCGTAAAATAGCTATTAACACCATTCAACGGCATCATAGTATCTTCTGCTTCAATCACCAGGTCTCGAATCTCGTCTTTAGAAAAATTCCCACGCGCACTTATGCTGACACGCCCATAGGTGGGGTCGGTTGAAACGAAGTAGATATATCCCGGACTGTATTTCCCGTAAAGACTGAATATGACATACAATACAGCAAACACAATTACTAGAATCAGTATAGGATACTTCAGCACATTGCTGAGAAACCGAGCATAGAAACCCGTAACCCCATCCAGGGCTGTTACATCACCATGCTCCAGTATTTGCAGCTGTCTAACAGACTTCTCATCAACGCTACCCACCTTGCCGAACAACGCGCCGAGGGTTGGACCAAAAAACAACGCATACATTAGTGAACCCACCAGTACCGCGAAGACTGTGATAGGCAGATACATCATGAATTTACCGGAGGTACCTGGCCAGTAAAACAGTGGCATAAATGCAGCCAGGGTGGTTGCTGTGGAAGCCAGTACCGGCCAGAGCATACGCTTTGACGCAGCCAGATAGGCCTCTTGACTGGGCAGACCTTCTGCCATTTTCCGATCTGCATACTCCGTAACCACTATTGCGCCATCAATCAGCATCCCCAGACCCAACAACATGCCGAACATCACCATGAAGTTATAGGAGAGGCCCATGATGTTCAGAACCACCAAGGCAAAAAGGAACGAGACCGGCACCGCAGCACCGACCAGAATCCCCGAACGTATTCCCAGTGCCGCAACAACCAGAGTCATTACCAACGCCATCGCTGTTACGATATTGCCTTGCAGTTCAGTTACCTGTTGTTTTGCAAATGGTGACTGATCCTGGCTTAACACCAGGCGCACATCCGCCGGATAGTTCCTGATGTGCTCCGCTACCAGGACACGAATTTTCTCGTTCATGTCGATGACATTCGCGCCAGGTCGGCGCAGTACTTCTACAGAAATGGCAGGTTGCCCATTAACACGGGTATAGCTGTGTCTGTCCTTGAATGTGCGACGTACATCTGCAATCTTGTCTAACGTAACCACAGTGTCGCCCGTTGATGCGATCGGCAGTTCAAAGACATCCTGTCGATTTTCTATCAGTCCCGGCACCTTGACAGCGAATCGACCCTGACCTGTATCCATCGCTCCCGCAGCAATGAGCCGGTTATTGTTACGAACCGTGTTGAACAAAGTCTGTTGGGAAATTGAATAATGTTCCAGCTGTGTTGGATCAATGATAGCTTCCAGCAGTTCTTCCCGATGACCTGAGAGTCGAGCTTCGAGAACTTCAGAAAGTGACTCCAGTTCATATTTCAGATCAACTGCAAGATGGTAAAGCACGCGCTCCGAGACAGTCTCTGAGGTAAGGCTGGCGACAATCACTGGAAAGTCGGTCATGGTCACGGCCTTAATGACGGGTTCTTCAGATGTCCCTGGTATCTCAGCCTGCGCACGATCAACAGCAGCTCTGACTTCCGTTATCGCCACATCTGGATCATAGTCAATATCAAACTCCAGTGTCAGACTCGCCAGACCCTCTCGTGCATACGATCTCACTTCCTCAACGCCTTCAAGGGAACGCAATTCACTTTCCATTGGGCGGATGATCAGTCTGTCTGCATCTTCAGGTGAAATACCAATATGCGGAATAATGACATTAACTAACGGTATCGTGATGCCGGGATCGGCTTCTACCACGATCGTCATTCGTGCCCCGATTCCAGCCAGAACGATCATCAACAAAACACAGAGTGTCGACCGGGAGTTTGTTATCACTGCATGCAGAATCCGGTACATCAATCGGCCCTGCGTACATCGTCACTAATCACAGCCTCAACAGCTACCGCGTCAACTGCAACCGTTTCAACCGTTTGGCCTTCGAACACCAGTTCCTGACCAAGTGTGATCAGTCGAATAGACCGCGGCAGCCCAGTTAGCCAGACCCCATCGACAGTGTCACTGGCAATCTGTACTTCAATAAATCGAACCTGATTATCGTTATCGACTATCTTGATGCCAATTTCTCCGCTATCGGTTAGTGACAGCAAAGCAGGCGATATTCGATGTGCCGAAATACCCTCCCGGGGAAAATGGACATCTGCCGATAATCCATCGCGCAGGATAAACTCTTCATTTCCAATTTCTATTTCGATCCGATAGGTACGGGTGATCGCATCAGCTGAGTAGCTGATGAAACTGACTATACCTTCTACTGTTTCACCTGAATTCAATTTGGCCTGTGCAAGGTCACCTATCGCCAGACCATCAATATTCTGCTCTGACAAATATGAGACAACCAGCAACGGGTCGGGATCAAGAATCTCAGCACAGATGTTGCCCCGTTGCAGAACATCACCAATATCGACGGGTCGTTCCTGAACAATGCCTCTAAATGGTGAACGAATGAATCGATAATCCAGGTCCAGCTGACGACTCGTCAGATTTGCCCGTGCACTGATAAGGTCAACTTCCGCACTGGCAATGTTTACCTCAGCCTGAAATCCTTGTTTTGATAATTTCAAAGCACCTTCGTGCTCCAGCTTGGCGTGCCTCAGTGCCGCCTTGGCTTTTTCAAATTTCACGTAGCGATCTTCCATGGATAGTTCACACAGAATGTCACCCTCTTCTACAACTGCTCCTTTTTCTACCGGCAATGCCACAACCCGACCGCTGGCTTCTGCTTTCACCTGCACAATTCTCTTGGCTTGCGTTTTACCGCCAGATACAACCCGTGAAATGAATGACTCTGCCTGACTCAGTTGCGTGCGCACACGCGGTATTACCTGATCTGTCTCAATCTCATCGACTGATACGGACATTTTCTCATCAGCAACAAACTGACCCGATACCAGCCAGCTAATTAGCACCACCGCAATGACAGCCGCGATAGCATATGTTGATTTCACAATATTTCCCTCACAAGGAATTCCAGCTATTGGATAGACTGGGCTCGGCATTCTATCAATACTCTCTGATCTTGACGAATGGTTTGAATATCGATCGTATCGTGGTGTGTTAATCAAGACCTGGAATGTCTCCGCGATCACTAAGATCGCCAGGAACAAATCGGTCAATCTGAACGACACAGGACAGTGCAGCAGGAATGGTTCAATCACCTCAGAGTCGAGTAGTACTTGCTTAAGTGCACTTACGAGGTGCTCTACACTCACGACCTTGTTAAGCGTATGACTATTAACTGCAGATTATTCCCCAACTATACGTCGTCAGCCCATATGGGCTGACGTCACACTTGGTTCAGCCGCAGCGCGTACACTGCAAGGACCCTAAACGGTATGATCGAGTTTGCAGGTCTGGTTGATGTTAATCCGATAGCGCGGGTATCACCGCCTTAGAGAAGAACGTCAAAGAAACGGTCGATATATGAACAACGCAACGAGTTCTGACCCCTGGTTTCTATGCCAGCACATTATCCCCTTCACGATGTAGTTTAGTTTTCTCATCGAGAGTGGGATCTTCACCAACCTGAACAATGGTTTTGCCAAAGTTCCCACCCATCAGCATGGCGCTGAACGCATCATGCGCTTGCTCAATACCCTGCCAGAGATCTTCCTTGTATTTCACAAGGCCATCCTGAATCCAGCCACTCATCTCGGCGAGGAACTGATCCTGGTATTCATTCACAAAGTTTCCCACAAACAGCCCATGTACGGTGACATTCTGTTTCGAGAATGTTGCTTCACCCGTTTCTCGCCAGGTGGAGGCTGCAGAATCACCTTCTTGATTGCCATACTGGGAAATCATGCCACACAGCGTGATTCGAGATTCTCTATTCAACAATGGCAGGACAGTTTCGTAGACCGCGCCCCCAACATTCTCAAAATAAATATCAATGCCATCCGGACAGGCCTGCGCCAGCTGATCAGGAAAGTTCTCGTCTCGTCGGTTAATGCAGGCGGAGAATCCCAGAGTGTCTGTTACAAACCGACACTTTTCCTCAGAGCCAGCAATACCAACAACTCTGCAGCCTTTGATTTTTGCTATCTGACCGGCATTCTGACCAACTCCCCCGGATGCAGCAGAGACTACTGCTGTTTCTCCAACTTGTGGCTTGCACTGCAGATAGACACCCGAGTATGCCGTTAAACCCAGCATACCCAGAACACCAATTGCTGTTGATATCGGTGCAAGACCAGGATCAATCTTGCGGGGAAACATATAGTTAAATACAGAAATGTCTTTGCCAACCAGCCCATATTCCTGCCAGCCATTGGTGTTGAAAATAAGATCACCTTCCTGAAATTCGCCCAGCCGACTCTGCACTACCTGAGACACAGTCCGACCATGGCAGACGTCGCCAACTGCCTCGACTCCGGAGCGTCGTCGTCCCCACTGGTAGGGATCCATGGACAGATAAATGGTCCTGGCACAACACTGATCCCTCTCAGGTTCCGGCATTGCACCCAATGAAAGATCAAAATCACCTGGTGTTGGCCAGCCCTCCAAAGGGGTTCGAGCGAGTTTCCACTGTTGGTTATTCATAAAAGGCTCTCGGTTACTCCCTTATATACTACTCGTTTATATACCACCTATCGCTGCTGAACAAATTTCACAGGCAGGATTTTTGGACGTGGCTTAAAATCCTATCGAGTGTGCGTTTGACCTTAAATTTCACCCCCACGGGCGTACCAGAACATAAGAAATGACCCTGAAAAAGCATTATCTGTTCTTTTCTCTGGCACTAATCCTATCCTCACAGGTTTTCGCAGAAAATTACCCCGATATGGTCGGTACCTGGAAAGGCCATGTTCGCGTCGTATCTTCTGGTGAAGCATGTCAGGATGCGGCAGGGATTTTCTGATGCCATGTCTTTAGTCCGGTAAAACACAAATCCCCGCTTCCTGACCATAGGTGTACTGGAACATCGATGTTTATCAGGGTGCTTTCCGACAGTTCGTTAATCTGGAGAGCTGCAAGGCAAGCCACCAGCACCGGTTTAACTTCTGGTGTAATCCATTCAACCAGCTCGGGAGCCGCGTCCCGGACCTCGTCAACAAACTGCTGGCCCTAAACGCGTCACACCACACCAAACACTAGTCTGAATGTTCTTTTTACTTGCAATTCGGTGTAACGAACACTTAGAATGCGCCGCGCTGGTAATTCACCAGTGAGCGTCATCCTTAGTTGTTCGGTGTATTCAACACATGCACCCGCCCTCTTAATTGAGAACCAATTTCTGAATGCCGCTACGTGCCTCATTATTATTGCCGCACGTTTAAGGCAAAGCTCATACGTCACTGCTTAATAGAAGTTTCGTGACGCGCTTAGTCCAAATCAACAATGACAACGGCGAAAACATTTCGCCCACAGGATTCTAATGATTTTTGAAACACTCGGCCTTTCAAAGCCGATTCTCCGTGCTGTGCAAGAACAAGGCTACAGCACACCTACACCCATTCAGATAAAAGCCGTCCCGATCATTCTGAACGGTAAAGATCTTATGGCTTCGGCTCAGACAGGCACCGGCAAGACAGCAGGCTTTGTTCTGCCAATTCTAGAACGTCTCATGAGCGCACCGGGCACAAAGAGCAACCGGGCTCGCGTCCTGGTCCTGACACCGACCCGGGAACTAGCAGCTCAGGTTCATGACAGCGTCAAAAAATACAGCAAGTACGTAGAAATTCACTCTACTGTGGTCTTTGGTGGTGTGAACATCAATCCACAAATGAGAGCACTGCGTCGAGGTGTAGATGTGCTGGTTGCAACACCAGGTCGTTTGCTGGACCTGTTTCGACAAAATGCTGTGAAATTCTCAGATATCGAAACACTGGTCCTCGACGAGGCTGATCGAATGCTTGATATGGGTTTTATCCACGATATCAAGACAATTCAATCCTTAATGCCACAATCAAAACAGACTCTGCTTTTTTCGGCCACCTTCTCGGATGAGATCCGTAAACTCGCCGCAGGCATGTTAGAAAACCCCACTCAAGTGGATGTTTCGCCCAAGAATACAACAGCGAAAAACGTTCAACAGAAAATTCATCCGGTCGATAAGAAGAGAAAACCAAAACTCTTAAGCCACCTGATTCGCGATGAGAAGTGGTCCCAGGTACTGGTATTCAGTAAGACCAAACACGGTGCAAACCGACTGGTAAAACAGCTCTACGATGACGGCATCCTGGCAACTGCAATCCATGGTAACAAGAGTCAGGCGCAAAGAACGAAGGCCTTGTCTGAATTCAAAAACGGCAAAGTCGACATACTTGTCGCCACAGACATCGCTGCCCGTGGTCTGGACATCGTTCAGCTGCCCCAGGTTGTGAATTTCGATCTGCCTCATGTACCAGAGGATTACGTTCACCGCATCGGTCGTACCGGGAGAGCAGGTCGAGAAGGACATGCTATATCGCTTGTATCAGCGGATGAAATCAAGCAACTGCAGGACATTGAACGTGTCATTAAAAAGAACATCGAGAGACAGGAGATTGAAGGGTTCGAGCCACTCCATGCAGTCCCAGACTCACGGCCTGTTACAGCAAGCCATAAACCAAATCGAGACGCAAAAACCAAGAGTAACTTCTGGAAGAACAAATCCAAAGATTCGAACAAGCGCCGAAGAAACAGCAAACCGAGACGCAGAAAAAGATCTGGCGACACTTCGCTTGTCGCCTGAATGATCTGCACGGAGACCACGTGGGGATGTTTTTGACAAAAACATGCTTTATTCTTCGTGCGATCATGTCTTTACGTTGTTCAGCGAGATTATTCAGCGAGATGCCAGGTGACAGGTCAACCACTGGTTGGCTGTTTTAACTATCATAATTCCTGGCCAGTCGTTGATAACCACATGACAAGTCGTTTGAAATGAACCGGGACAAGGGACAAATTCATGAGTTCGAAATATATTATCTATGGTGGGGAACTCAGCTACTTCACCAGAAAATTAGAAGCGGCTCTGTATTTTTATGACGTCGATTTTGAGACGCGCAGCAAAAACAAGGAAAATCCTGCTGAGATCGAGTCTCGATCAGGCACTCATCAAGTTCCGGTTCTGCAAACACCTGAGAACTGGATGATTGGCGACACCACCCCGCTGATGCATCTTATGGATTCACGAATACCAGAGAGAAGGATGTTTCCAGAAGGGCCGATCGGCATCCTGGTACATACGCTCGAAGAATACTTCGATGAATGGATTGCCCGCACGATGGTACATTATCGCTGGCACTATCCGGAAAGTGCAGAGTTCGCATCACTGAAAATGGCAGATGGTATACCAGAAATCGCAGCCCGGGTTCGCGCCTGGGGGCCTCGCGCCTGTCGCGCAACCGGTACCGAGTCAGAAACCCAACGCAAGGCAGCAGAGGATGAGTATTTGAGAATACTCAATGCAATGGAAAAACAACTGGCTGAGACAACCTACATGCTAGGCGATCGTCCGACCGCAGTAGACTGCATTCTGCTGGGCGGCCTCCTCGCCCATACTAATATGGATCCTGATCCAAAAAAGGTAACAGCCAAGTTCAGCAGGGTTGTAAATTGGGCTGAAACAGCCACGAGTGGCTGGTCTGGGAATGGCTCTATCCTGCCATTTCCTGACTCGACACCGTTTGCTCAATTTGTGCTTGCCGAAATGGCATTGACTTACCAGCCATATATCCTGAGCAATAAAGCAGCGCAGGAAGCGGGAGCGAAGGCATTTCACACAGAGATATACGGGGAAGATGTAAGTTATCTATCTCGCCCGTATCCTGAAAGATCAAGGCAAATGATTGTTAATAAAATCCAAAACAACCTAACGTCTGATGAAAGGGGAAGGGTTCAAGCCTGGTTACATTCAGTTGATCTTGATAAGTGTTTTATTGATTAGAGCTACATTCTAACGGAGGGTGATATGGACGAGAGCTACGGTGATCGACTAGGACAGTATGCGCAACTTGTTGTCGGCTACAAGCTTGGCGAGATGGTGTCACTCATGATCTATCTGGGAGACCAGTTAGGTTTATATCAGGCAATGTCAGGAAGAGACAGCGTCAACGCAGGACAACTTGCAGAGGAAACGGGCCTGGATGAACGATGGTTGCAGGAGTGGTTGAGAGGCCAGGGAGCAGCAGGTGTAATTAATCATGTGGGCGAAGAACGATTTCAGCTACCCGATGTCGCAGAAGAAGCCCTGCTCAACGATGACAGCCCTGCGTTTTTGACAGGTTTCTTCTTCCGCCCGCCTTCACACGAGATTATTGATCGTACAATGGATGCATTTAAAACCGGTCTCGGCGTCAGCTGGGGTGACCATGGTGATGGTGCATCTCACTTCTTATGCAGGAGCAACCGACCATTTCACCTGCGACTACCGGAACATGTTATTCCTCTTTTGGAGGGAATGGGAGACAGGCTGGCCCAGGGTGCTGATGTATTGGATATCGGTTGCGGATCAGGACATGCACTCAGTGTACTGGCCAGCGCTTACCCTAATTCAAGATTCCTTGGTATTGATCCTGCCGCCAATATGATTGCCCAGGCAAATACCAGCTATGGCGACATCGGAAATGTCAGATACGAGGTCGGCTACGGTGAGTCGATCAACGAAACCAATCAGTACGACCTGATTACCACTTTCGACTGCATGCATGATATGACGGACCCCATTGGCACCATGAAAGCAGTTCGCGGTGCAATCAGAGATTCAGGATCCTGGTTGATTAAGGACATTCGCTCACACGATACCTATGCGGAAAATCTTGAAAATCCTGTGGCTGCCATGATGTACGGATTCTCAGTTCTCTATTGCATGTCCTCCGCTTTGTCAAAACCCGATGGTGCCGGACTTGGTACCCTGGGATTTCCTCCCGCGGTCTGTCAGCAGATGGGCGCAGAAGCCGGGTTCAGTAGTTTCAAATTTCTCGAATACGAGGATGATCCGTTCAACAACTACTTTGAACTGCGTCCCTGACAACAAGAAATTATTTGGTACGTCGGACTTCGATTAACTGAACAGTATTAAAACACTTCAATATTCTGCAAGAACTTCGATCAAACGTTTTATTGCAAAAATGACTGACGCCATCGGTAAGGCAAACTTCGAAGACGGCATGTATGTGAACGCTGGTGATATTCTTGTGGAACTCACAAATTCAGAAGAAACCACGCAGCTTGCAGAAGCCAAGGCCTCAGTTACAGAATCAGCTCGTCAGTTCAATCGCGTACAGAATCTCATTGCACAGAAGCTGACATCAGAAACGCAGTTGGATACTGAGCAGACGCATGAGCAAACTGCCAAAGCCAGGCTAGAGGCAATTCTCGCCAGATTGGACGATCGTTTGATTCGAGCACCCTTCAGCGGAATCCTTATCGTCGAATTTGCTAACCAATTGAGAGATCAGGGACTTGAGTTTATGGAAGCCCTGCTTAAGGCATCCGAGGTTCGCCTGCGGCCCGTGTTGATGACTGCACTATCCACAATGACATTATTTGTCGTGCCCGTTTTTTACAACCTGTTAGCAAGAGGAACAGGACCCCCGGGGGAAACCGCAGCCAGACTGGAAAGTCTGGCACAGGGTCCTGGCCCCCGACGGGCAGTCAGTAATTCAACAGCGAGAGTTACCGGCGATCCCCTGGCTATTCTCCACCCTCGGCCTCATTTTCCAGGATTCTGGCACCGCGCAGAATATTGCCCATGGCATAGTTACCCTCGTGACAGGCATATTCGTACACAGGATCATCTGTTGCAGGCCAGGGATATTCACCACTCCAGGATCCCGTCCAGATGGCAGGATCTTCGACAGTGAAGCTATAGTGCAAGGTCTTTTCATCAATCCGTCTGAACCTTTCCACCACATGCAGCGTCTCTGATGCCAGGTAGAGAGCGGTACGCGCCTTAAAGTTAGTCGTGTCCACGACCAGAGTATCACCCTCCCAATGCCCAACTGAGTCGCCCATCCACTTACGTATCTCTTCTGGCAGGTGCTCTGAGTTCATTCGAACAATCCGCGCATCGTGCACCATTTCACTTAGAATCATGACATGCTCAGGTGTCTGAACGATTCTCTTCAGGTTGTTATAAAGGGCAGGCAGCATGGGTGGTCCGGCGGTCGAGCTGAATCCCAGCAGACACCGATCACTCAACGTCATTAGTTCGGGATCATCGTAGGGGCCCTGGACACCCTCTTCCACCCACCAGGCCTTACCTTCATTGGCCTGAAATGCACTAAAAAAAACTTTCCGCTTATCCAAACCAACATCCGTCAATTTCGGCTGCCTGCCATCTTCAGGCGAGAATATGATTGAAGTCCGGAACTTGCCATCAAGCTCAAATCCGGAATCACCCGGGTCAACCCAGAAGGCATTGTAGCCACCCACATTACCGGCAGCCCCGGGGGAACCGTCACCACCGGCTGGTGGTGCACCGCGTTCAGGATCGCTGTCCTCATTCATGAGGTTACGGCCAAATTCAACGCCAAATGCCAACAGGTCTGCAACCCATTTATACAGATACAAGTTGTCACCAAAAAATTCCGGTCGCTCCAGGGGCGTTAGTGTCGCCACATTGTAGTTGCCACTGAGATCGGGCGTTTGACTACTGTCAGCCAACACACAGGGAATACACGAGACCCAGATTAGCAGCATCAGCTTCGCAAAGAATCTTGTTGTTTGTTCATTCATGACTGAGTCCTCGTCGATATCATTCCCAATGACTTTCCTATCTCAGCTGATCACAGAAAGCCCTGACTCGAAAAGTCTATACTTCTGATCAAAATTTGCCACTACTTCATTAATAAAGCGACTCAGGGTAACTCTCTAATCCTGGTTTCTGAAAGATCCAATAGGGCATCTTCGTGTTCCAGCAGATCTTCAAATGATGCATCTGTTCCGAGTTCGATTCCCTCGTTGCGAACCGTTTCGGTTCTGTAGTAGCTGCCTCCCATGGCATGTATCACGACACCCGTTGGTGCATTTTCCGTGGATAAATATAACGCAGCTGGTGAAATCAAACGCGGATGCATGTTCTCTCTGGGATTATCCGGGTCAATTCCCAGTTCTTTATCTAGTGCCGTCATGCGGGTATCCGCGCCAGGTGCAAGACAGTTGACCCTAATGTTATGAGTTTTGCCTTCGAGCGCCAGCACATTCATTAATCCAAGCATCGACATCTTTGCGCATCCGTAGGCACTTTGTCCAAACATACCGAAAATCCCAGAAATACTGCTGGTTAAGACAATCCTGCCATAGCCGTTCTGGTACATTACCGGCCATGCCGCATGTGTCATATAACTCGTGCCCAGCAGATGTACCTTAATGATAAGGTCGAAATCCTCAATCGGCATATTCTTAAGGGTTCTATTCCTTAAGATACCTGCGTTATTTATCAGAATATCGAGAGTGCCAAATTCAGAAACTGCCTGTTCGACTATCGCTTTAGCCTGATCCGGTTCGGCTACAGAATTGTAGTTGGCAACAGCAACCCCGCCAGCCTCTCTGATCTCTTCCACCACCTGATCAGCGCTGTTACTTTCTCCATTTCCGTGAACACCTGTCCCAAGATCGTTAACCAGCACTCTGGCACCTCGTCTGGCAAACTCGAGTGCATGGTGACGACCAATGCCACCCCCTGCGCCGGTCACAATAACCACTCTATCTATGAATTCACTCATGTCTGGGTTCCATGCAAAAAGACGAACAAACTATCGCGTGACCTAGAAAGTCGCAACAGCGTTGATCGGCGAACCAGTGCCATGTGGCACTCTTAATGGTGCTGCAGTCAGAAGAAACTCCCAACGATTTAACTCTGCCGCCATCTCAGCAACGGCTTCAAGATTCATAGTATCAAGAATTGGCATTCCCAGCGCGACTAACACCATCTCATGGACCGGTGCACCCACACCTTTAACTCCAGACGGATAAACATCCAATCCGGCATCGGAGCCAATGATCGCTACATCACGCTCTCTCAACCACTTGACCGTTGAAGCATGAAATCCTGCAAACCCTTCCGACGATTTCCAGGCACCCAGCTCAGCTCGACGCAGCCAACGTCCGGTCCTAAGAAGGACCGCATCACCGGCACCAACTTTGGCACCGGTTTTCTTCTCCCAGGCTTCCAGGTCTTCTGTATAAACCGGAGTGCCTGGCTCCAGCCATTTCTTATTCTTCAGTCGCGGGATGTCCATCAGCACAGCCCGAGTGAAAATCCCGTCTCCAAGACTGGAAACCGATCCGGTTTTGCACCCGTCCATGGTAACGGTTGAAATTGGATTTCCGTTGTAATATTGACCCTTATGAGACAAATGACAAAGAGAATCAATATGGGAATGACCAAAACCGTGAAATACCACACTTAGAGAATCAACAGCCCAGGCGTTATTTTCATTCGGCGCGACCACCATCTTGTGTTCGAAAGGACTCGGGCTGTCAGCCGCGGGGGCGGTTAACAACGTTTGTGCCATTGAAACAGATATTCCTTTTAAGACAAGCGCTGCTGCTGATTTTCGTTTCTCCTTTGTGATCAGGTTGATCGTGCCAAACTGATCATCGTCTCCCCAGCGTCCCCAATTGGACAATTCACCGATCATTCTCTCCACGTCAGCAGCGGTCATCTTACGGTCGTCAGCATGAAGCACACCTGACGATAATCCACAGATCAGTATCACAAGCATCAAACTCTTCAAATGTCTTTTCATCTTCGTTACCTCTCTATTCTGATTTTTTATCTAACAAATTATCAGGGTCGCAATCTACTGCTCTAACCTCAGTTCTTCCTGTTCTCTTGAGAGTACTTCCTTTTCAATCCGATCAAACAAGACGATGTAGAAAACGCCACCAACCCCCGCGACAATGGCCGCAATCGGAAAGAAGAATGCCCACCCAACCGTCGCTGCCACAATTCCGGCGGTCGAACCGGCTGCCCAGACCCCCAGGTTCCATACACTGGACTGAAGCGCATAGTCTGTACCAGCCTGGGCTTTTGAGGCCCAGCGAAATCGGGAAATGGTTGCAGTATAGGTATAAATCGAGGTTGCAAATGCCAGCAATGCCACCATTGAAATCAGCATTGGCAAGGCTGGCAGATCGGTCATTCGGGCAAAGACGAAGTACATCAGGCCTTCGAATGGCAGAACTGTCACGCTAATCAATGCTGTATTACGCATGCCGATTCGCCCAATGAGCCAGGGTGTCGACACCGCCGCCAGTCCGGATCCGGCAATGACGGCAATGGGTGATAAAATACCAAATTCGGTCAGAGTCAAACCCTTGTCGGCAAAAAAGGGACCAATCATTGAACCGAAGAAAGCACCACCGAATCCAAACATAAACAAAAAGGGCATGATGTAATAGGAGTCACGGCGTTTCAGGGCTTTGAGCAAATTGGGTCTTTCACCCCTCTGCTCCCGTTTCCGGCTTGCTTCCGGAGGAGCTGGCTCTTGTCGGATAATAGCGGGAAGTGCAGCGAACAACATCAGACCTGACGCAGCAAGCATCGTCATGGGCCAACCAAACATATCCACCAGAGCTACTGCACCAGATCCCATCACGCCTGCAATTGCGCCCAGGAAATTGATCAGAGAGGTACCCACTGGTCGCTCGGCATCATTCATGGACTCAGCTGCATAGGCATCAACCGCGATGTCCTGACAGGCCATTACAAATGACTTAAAAACGAGAACACCGACAATGATATGAACAGCTGTCAAAGATGGTGGTATCAGGGCCAGAACCGCATAGGCACAGGCACCCACCAGTGTGCACGGAATGATCCAGCTCTTGCGACGACCAATACGATTGTTACCGTAGTTATCGACAACTAACGCCATCAGCCACTTCAGGCCTCTCGGAATACCGGGTAACGCAAGCAACCAGAACATTTCCAGTGGCAGACCTTCTTTCCGAAAAATAAAAGGTAAAGCCACACCCGTGAAAGCGGCCGGAAAGTACTGCGCCATATGCAGCACACCCAGCATTACCAGTTTGGGATAGTCTTTTTGCTCAGCTTCGAAGGAAGCATTCAGTTCGCTGGCTGTCTCCATCAATCGTACTAGTCTCTTGGTTTACTCCAACTGGGTAACCAGGTGTCATCTTCCGTACCTTCCTTATCTTGCTTACGCGCACCTTTCAACATCAGACGCATGGCGTAATTACCTTCATGACAGGCATATTCAAAAACATCCGCATCGGTGCGACGCATCTCAAGCCTGGCTGTCCAGGGAACATCATAGGTATCTGGATCATCCACGGTAAATTCGTACTGTAAGGAATCTTCATCAAGGCGGGTGAAACGTTCTGTTAACTTCATATTTGCACCTGTGCCGCGAAACATCTGAAGATGATTGAAGTTACTGGTGGTGACAACGAAGGTGTCGCCATCCCAGATTCCCCTTGAGTCGCCTTTCCACAGGCGCATGTCTTCCGGAAGGGGATGGGGATCACCACCATCGGTCGGGATCACGCGATGATCGTTAACCATCTCCGTGAGGATAACGACATGGTTCTTTGTTTGATGAATTTGCATTATGTTGTTGTAAGCGCCTGGAGTCATTGGGGGTCCAGCATTGAAGCCCATCAGGCAACGATCGTACTGGTTACGATCTTCCGGTCCCTGGGGTGAACGTCCCCAAAGCTTGAGGAACTCACCCATACGCCTCTTCGCCTTCTCTTTCATGGGTGGCAGGCGACCGTTGGGTGGATCGACTACTAACGAGGTGCGCCTGGTGCCTGTCATCTTATCGCCCATATCAAGGAAGAATGCGTTGTAACCAACATCTACATCACCCTGTCCTTCATACTGTTGCCCAATCCTGGATTCACGCCCTTTACGGACGGTTTCTTCGAATTCCTCTATCTCGTCTTCAGTCAGAAACTCTTTGTCTTTGAAGTATTCAGGCCTTTCAAATGGCGTGATCGAACGAAAATCCCAGGTACCCTGCAGGTCAGGTTTCCCAAACGAGGTTCTTGGCACATCGGTCGATGCACTTGTAGTCAGGCAGGCTGTCAGTAACAAAAATATGACTTTATATATAGATCTCATTATCAGTTCCTCAGGCAGATTCAGTCTGTTGATTTGGCACCCTTTCGTAAATGCTTGTACATCATGTCTTCGGCGAACTCCACGCATTTGAATTCAAGTATCCGGGCACTTGGATCCATGCGTCGATAGAGTGGTATTGTTATTTTCCATGGTCTTGTGAAGATCTGCGGGTCATCGATTGTCGCCACATACTGGATATGATTCGGCCCTGTCAGGGTGTAGCGTTCTTCTACCTTGAGTGCCTCCGTGTGGTAGTTACCAGCGCTGTCGAACCATGTATCCGGCATCTGATCTGTCACATCCACAACCAGCGTACTCCCTTCCCATCGTCCCAGAGAGTATCCCATCCATGAGGGTAATTCTGCCTCTGTGCCCGGTCGATCCATATGAATCAATCGACTGTTGCTGCCAAATTCATAGGCAATAAATATGTCGGTATCGGTTTGAAAAATCTGAAACGGGAATGGCATATAGGTCAGCCTGGGTATGCCGGGAATGTAACACTTAACCGCCGGGTCCAGACTGGCCCAGTTTTTCTTGTTTGCACTCCTTTGTTTGAGCGCTTCTTCCCGATATGGAATCGTTCCACCGTCGACAACACTCATCCCAGCAGGAATACCGCCAAACGCACCGACAGTTTCTGTTACCAGACCTTTGCTTGCAGCGTGACTTTCGAGGTTCCAGTGGGCCGATCCTATCGTCTGCCAGATGCCACTGAGGTCTGGTCGCGATCCCGGGGTCTCAACTGATGACGTGGTGCTGGTACAGCCCAAAATAGTCGACAGGCAGAGACCGGCTAGAAGGATCAGGCAGTTTCGATGTCTATATTTCATAGTCTCTGTTGTCATAATGTAATTATCATTAACCATTCGGATCCTCTCTCTGCTTTTGCTGTTGTTCACGATCCTTGTTGGCTCGGAAAATGACATACTGATGAATCAGCTCAGTATCCTCTTCGGTTAAAAACTCTGCAAAACTTTGCATGCCGGAATCCTTCAAAATGCCACCTCGTACAATGGCTTGAAATGCCTTGTGTTTGTCCAGGGACATCCTGCGAAGATCAGCCGAAAGATAGCTTCGACCCAGACCACCATGGCAGTTCGCACAGATGTCGTGGTATAGCTGATCACCGCGCTTCAACTCTTCATTCGAGGCGGTCAATGGCGGTTGCTCAGGAATTGAATAATCCCTTTTAGTTGGTTCTGGCAAATCAACCTTGCCACCAAGCTTGAATACCATCAGTTTGCCGCCGCCATTAAAGAGATAGTTCGTACCGACAATTATCGCCATGTACTGTGTATCGTCTATTTCGTAGGTTATCGGTGGTGCACCTATGGTTGCGAACGCCTCGTATGACCATAGCAGTTCTCCGTTGTCTGTATTAAAAGCCGTGACAACACCATCGCCATCGCCTTGAAAAATTATTCCTCCTGCGGTTGCCAGCACGCCGCCGTTATATCCACTTTTGTTTCTCACTGACCACACCACTTCACCTGTTAGTGGATCAAATGCTTTCAGGTGAGCTTTTGGTTCCGGCATTGGAGCCGCTGCTGCAATCAGCTTATTTCTATATTCCCCGAGAGCGACGCCAAGGTTCATGCGTCCCCATCGAATCTTGTAGGCTCCCGTTTTGGCAAATTCTTCAGGCAGGGCGTAGAAGAACGGAAGATCGTGCGTTGGAATGTACAGAATGCCTCGATTAGCGTCGAAGGACATTGCCTGCCAATTGTGCGCTCCACTATTACCCGGCACTATCCACTGTGGCTTTTCTTCAAATACCACATTTGGATTTTCAACCGGCCGTCCCGTCTCAAGATCAATATGACTTGCCCAATTGGTCACGGCAAACGGATGGGCTCGAAGTACCTTTCCATCAGCACGATCAATGACGTATGCAAATCCATTCTTCGGCGCCTGCAGTAATACTTTGCGTTCTACGCCATCCACTTTCATATCAGCCAATGCCATGTCCATGGCGGAACTATAGTCCCAGTTGTCACCGGGAACGGTCTGGTAATACCACTTCATTCTGCCGGTATCGGGATCGACGGCGACAATCGCTGTCAGAAAGAGATTGTCTCCACCACCAGGAGAACGAATTTCACGGGACCAGGGAGCACCATTTCCAACGCCCAGGTATAGCGTGTGGAAATCAGGATCATAAACGATGGAATTCCAGACGGTGCCACCACCACCAAATTTCCACCAGGTACCACTCCAGGTCTTGGCCGCCATTTCCATCTCTGGATGTTCGAAGGGTTTTGACGGGTCACCTGGAACCAAAAAGAACCGCCATACCTGCTCTCCGGTCTCTGCATCATAGGCAGTGACGTACCCTCGAATTCCAAATTCTGAACTGCTCTGACCAATAAAGACCTTACCTGATGCAACTCTCGGTGCTGCTGTTATGTTAAACGGGCTCAGAGTATTCGGATCTGTTGTATCCACCTCCCACACTTTTTCACCGCTTGTGGCATCAATCGCTATTAGTCTGGCATCAAAGGTCGCCACGTAAACACGTCCCTTGTACACGGCGACCCCACGATTGATCGGTCCGCCACAGCAGGAATAACGAATAAATTCACGTTTCGTTTTCGGATTAAATGTCCAGATTTCTTCCCCGGTTGCAGCATCTATCGCAAAGACAACACTCCAGGGATCTGTGAAATACATGATGCCATCAACAACCAGGGGGGTTGCCTGCATCCGAAAACGACTCTTGAGTGGTTTGTACCAGGCAAGACCCAGTTCTGAGACGTTCTCGCGGTTAATCCGCGTCAGGGTTGAAAACCGTTGCTCAGAGTAGGATTGACCATAAGCTATCCACGACCCTGGCTCATCGACGGCTGCCTGTGTAATGCGTTTGTCGTCAACCGCGGCGACTTCTGCTGGCGCCTCAATCTGAACATCTTCTTCAGGCTTTTTGTCTGTGCACGCCGCAAGCAGAACTATAATTGCAAGAGATCCCAGGGCAAGACTACTTCTAAGCAATGGATGCCTCTCTTATTCTTGTTTGACGGTTTTTCCCTGACTCATTGTTCGGATGGATTGGTGCCGTCTTTCGGTGCGCCTGTTCCGGTTGAACCTATAAACACGCGACTACCATCGCCGAGTCTGATGTCTCGACCTGCGCCGTAGCATTTAGGATCGCAGTCGGCGTCTTTGCTCTGATATCCGCGTACGATCACCTCTGTACCCACCGTTAACAGCTTTTTTGTCAAACCCGCTCGTAAAAGAGTATTTGGCGTGCCGGCTTCCATCATCCAGGCTTCTTTCTGCCCGTCTTCAGTGGTTACATCGACATGTATCCAACAGTGCGGATTGATCCATTCTACCTTGACAACCTCGCCCTTTACTTTGAATGGTCGGTCCGCATCAAATTCAGAAGAAAAGGCATGATGACCGTACACTGCTGCTGGCCAGGTCACGAGTAACACCATCAACCAACCAAATCCTATCGACCGAATCATTATTGTTTGCTCCCTATCAAATTTGGCAATCCTGTTCCCTCTTAACCGATCCGGATTGTTTGGTGAATGTGTTAGCGCACCAAGTAACTACCGATAAAGATCAGATGTCAATATCTCACCAATGAACTGCAGGCCAGACAATCACTTGAACAAGGGGCTGTTTCTGTACAAAGTTATCTGTGAGGCTGGGTCAGATGCCTGGATCTAAGCAACCCGACGTTGATTTGTTCCGCGTGCTTCCTGACATCGTCGCTCGAATTCAGCAACGTTTGAATCCGGATAGTTCTGGCGACAACCTAGTGTTCGACAATCTGAATTCTCTCGTCTTTCTTCTGAGCTATCATCACCATTTTTTTCGCGTTCCGAGGCACACACTGTGGCATTCATATCACAGGGTGTCACTGTGATTACTGCGTCATCTGCCACAAATACCGACGTTCTGCCTTCTACTGAAATCGATTCTTTTTGGATTCTCTTTTTGCCGACTATAGTGCCACTGGTACTGACATCTCTCAGCCAGAGCATTTCGTTCTGCAGGTAAAGTTCACTGTGCTGCCTTGAAACCTGGCTGATGGGGACACAAACACCGCAACCGGTATCGCGTCCGATGGACAACAGCAGGGTGTCCTCGTTAGCCGCAAAACTCCCGGTATCAGGAACTTTTTTGCATCCTCAATAGTGACTGTTGAATCCCAGGACTTCATCGTAATAGCAAACGGTTGAAAGCGCGTTGATGGCAGAGTCTGACCAGCCCTGGTAAATTAGAAGCTTGCAGCCATGATTCTTAAAAGCAAAAAAGATCCGGGTCAGAGGCATTCCCTAGGTTGGAATCTCGTTAACAACCCGCTGCAATACCGACAAATGCTCATCAGCACTGAGATTTCCTCCCAGCGTTCTCAAGCACAGATGGGAAAGACCTGCCTCGCGCCAGCCCACGACACGGTCCTGCCATTCGGATTCTCTCGGACCCACAACAGCGACACCTGCTTCAGATCCAATGGCATCCGGATCACGCCCGGCTCTCCTGGCTTCTCCCTTAATGTTTTCCATGATTCTCAGATACTCATCTGGCGGGCATATCACGAACCAGCCATCTGATTGACCACCCAGGCGTCGAATCACACTGGGCGCCGGGTCTGCTGAGGTTCCAATCCAGATAGGAATGGTCCGGCCAGGAAGAGGGTTAATACCCGCACCACTGACCCTGTCCCATCGCCCTTCAAATTCCACGGTCTCCTTTGTCCATAACAGTCTCAACAGCTCAATCTGCTCGTTACATCTCTTCCCCCTCGTCCTGAAGTCCTGGCCCAGTGCCTGATACTCATCAGCACTGTTGCCAACACCAATACCAAGCCGCAGCCTGCCGCCAGACAGAATTTCAATCTCTGCTGCCTGTTTCGCAACCAGAACGGTCTGCCGCGAAGGAAGTATTATCACTGATGGAACAAGCTCAATCCTGTTTGTTACAGCAGCAATATAGGCCAGGACGGTCATCGGCTCATGGAGATGTCCACTGCCTGGTCTTATCACCTGATCGGGTACTCGCAGATGAGTCAAACCTAAATCATCAGCTGCCTGCGCAAATGCTTTGATGGCACCGAGGTCATTCTCAAGCTCTCTTACTGGTAGTGAAACGCCAATCCTCATTTTCGCCCCTTCGGTTTTGAATCGAATCATCTTATACCGCGTTTCTTTATCGCGCGAGGCAGCTGGTTCAACGATTCAATGATCCGTAGTTGTTATTTGATACAAAGCTTCATTTTTTGAATCTCCGTAAGTGGTTGATTCTTATAAGGATGAAACAGATGACTTGCAAGATTCGTCTCATATATGTGACTTTCAGGACAGGCACTCACTGGTTTCCGACCGAAAACAACTAATTTGAGTAACACGACTGTGGAAACCAGCACCTAAATGCAGGGCAATGGGTGCAGGAAAAAGGATAAGAACCAGTTAATTTTATAAGGAAGGACAGGATGGAATGGGGCGTTCATTTACCGCAACTTGGTCACCAGGTCAGCCGCGAAAAAATTGTTAACTTCTGCCAGCGCATCGATCAACTCGGCGTCCATTCCGGATGGGTAAGTGACCATGTCTGTTGGCCAGCGGATATCGACGCTAAATACCCTTATACCGACGATGGCAGTTTTCCCGCACCTAACGATATGGCCTGGCTGGACCCGATTGGCACTTTGCTGTTTGTCGCTGGCTGTACTGAGAATATCAGACTTGGTACTACCGTATTGATCCTGCCTTATCGGCTGCCCGTGGTAACTGCAAAGCAGTTGGCGACCCTGGATGTCGTTTCAAATGGCAGACTCATTCTGGGCGTTGGGGTTGGGTGGATGCATGAAGAAGCCGCAGTACTGGGTATGCCCTTTGACAATCGCGGCAAGCGCAGTAACGAACAACTGGATATATTCAGATCTCTGTTTACGGAAGATGAACCTCACTATGGCGGAGAATTCTATGAACTTCCCGAGGTCCGGTTTGAGCCAAAACCAATTCAGGATCCTGTACCTGTGTGGGTTGGGGGTGATACAACGGCTGCTTTCAGACGAGTGGCGAAATATGGCCAGGGCTTTCAGGCAGCCTTTCAACCCATCAAGAGAATCAGGGAGGAAATCGCTGAAATAAGACAATGTTGTGAAGCGATCAACCGCGATCCGGCTGAACTGACTCTTTCTGTTCGCGTTTATCTTGATCCCGGCAGCGTCATGGAAGAATCTAAGTCAATCTCAGGTTCCCGCGATCAGATGCTCGCAACCATCGAGGATATGAAAGCGATTGGCGTATCTCATATTGTACTGGACCCCGTTGCACCGGGTGGCATATCAGGAAGGCTGGAAGCAGTTGAAGTATTCATGACTGATGTCGTTGACTGATAGTTGACTGATAGATGTACTGTCAATGTTGTCATAGGCACCGGTGGAACCCGATCAGGATTTGCCATCATTCTGGAAATCATATCTCCAGCAATAATCTCCAGCAAAAAATGTCGCTTGAGTCCTGAGATATGCTCCGTTGTTGCTCTGCAAACTTGTAGACTGTAACGTGACAACACCGAGTGCGCCAATCGCAATGATCAGCAATGACAGCATGAGTTCAATCAGCGAAAACCCGTGCAGGCGATGAGAGCCTATTTCCACGTCAATGTTTTACCGCATAGGGTACATTGGGGTTTTCTCCTAAAGGACCAACGGCTTCCCTAACTTGACAGCAGGTACGCAGGTACGTTTTAAATACAGATCACACTAATAACAAGAATGCGATTATCCATCCGGTGACACTAGCCTGAAGGCTCAACCTTAACAACTACTAATTTCCCTGGACGCCAATGATATTCAACATCAGGCGCTGACTCGCGAGTAGGACTGATCCCATATTCCACAGCCCGAAATCCATGCTTCATAGAGCTTTCGGACTGAAGTGTTTTGCTGATGAGTGTTGAGTTCCAGACCTTAGCCTGCCATGTTGGCAAAAACCGATACGCAGCGATCCCTGAGCGATGCTAACCCTCGGCGACATCCTCGTCTTCTGGTTTGGAGGATCGAATTGCCCGGCTAAATTAAGTCACCCTGGGCTAAAGATCGACATACCATCAACGTATGAAACCTTGCCCTCACTACCGACACGTTCCCGGGTAAGAAATTCTTTGAGTGAATTGGCATCCAAATTTGTGTTGGCCATAAATCGATCACCGGCCTCAGTTCGTCCAAGCACAATACCGCGTGCGGGTTCGCCGTCTCGGTCAAATCTCACCGTATATGTTTCGACGGTAGCCCTGCCAGATGCCTGTTCGTTGACGACACACGGTTTCTTAACCATATCCTGCGAAGGCAGTTCGGACATCAGGCCATTGATGGGTTGTCCACTCGGATGCGGGTCAGTGGACAATACTGCAGCAGAATGTTTCGTCAGAAACCAGCCGTTTCCGGTCACCAGGCCTTTTTCAGAACTTTGTCCCTGTAATCTGTTCACCATACCGGCAATAGAATGCAGGGTGTACGCGCTGGCAGGTCCACCTGCGTAAGGCAGGCCACCTGTCACCGTAAAACCTCTCGGATCATCAACAGGGATCCCAACCATTTTACAGGCCATTTGTACCGCCGCCGGAAAACATGAATAGAAGTCAATATGATGGATGTCATTAATATCAGCGCCACTGTTGTGTAATGCGCTCAGCGCCGAATCTTTCATCGAAGGGCAAGCAGCAAAGTCCGGACGCTCACTCGCCCAGTAGGCCTGCTCTTTACTGTCGGCACCACCCAGCCAGTAGATCCACTTGTGTTCAGGAATGTCCAATTTGCGAGCCTTTGCCACCGACATCACAATCACAGATGCTGCCTGTTCCGTATTTAGTATCGCATTCAGATATTTTGGATAGGGCCAGGCAATCATTCGATTCTCAGGTGTTACGGTAATCAGTTCTTTCGCACTACGTCTGGTTGGAAACCAGGCATAGGGATTGCTCGCGGCGACTTCCGCAAATCGAGTAAAGAGATTGCCCATCCGTTGCCTGTGCTCCTCCAGGCTTAAACCCAATCCAGCTCGCAGTGCATTTTCAAACAAGGGATAAATATCCGGTGGATCAATCAAACCGTATTTCCGTTCAAGTTCTGTATTACCGACTTCATCACCACCCACTAACGTGGGCTCACCCTCGCCACCTCTCGCCCAGTCAAGTTGCGCATTTTGGGCAACAGCTTTAAGCAGGATTTTAAGATTGTTGCATCCACCCACTACCGCAAATTCTGTCTCCCCTTTTGTGATCTGTTCAGATACAAAATTTGTAATCGTGACGCCCACTTGTCCACCTATGCCAGTCGTATAGCAATGTTTCGGGTGAGCACCTAACTTCTCGGCAACAAACCCCGGTGCATTCTGTGGATGCCAACCGGCCACACCAACCAGTGCAACTGTATCGATATTCTCAAGTTCAGCTTCACTTATCCCGGCATCCTGTGCAGCCGACCGTGCTGTTCGGGTTAACATGTCCAAAGGTTCTATATGACGCTCAACGGTTGCCTCGCGGTCAACCAGCTGACCGGAACCCACAATAATTGGGATCTTTTCTTCATTCACTGGACCTGACTCCAAAAATAACTTCTACCGGGTACATAATGAAGAAGCCTGCTGATATCCGCAATCGCTCAATGACAATGACGTTCTTTCGCGTGATCAGCCACATCTATTCACCTTCCCTGAACTGAATCAGATACCCGAACGGCGCAGTCCATCAAGATAATGGACTTGAAATCCACACGGGTTCTGTCGGATTATCCATTTAGGAAAAGTCACCTGCATAACTATCATGAAAAAGATCATATTTACGCTCGGCATAATCCTACTCCTGGTTTCTATCTGCGCTGTTTCCCTGTATAGCTACTTATCTCCTGAACAGCGAGTTCAGCCAGTCGCTGACAAGTCTACGCTCCGTCAGACTGAATCAGGTGATGTTGTTGGATTTACGAACGAAGGCGTCTCTGCCTGGTTAGGCATTCCATATGCGCAAGCGCCCGTCGGTGACCTGCGATGGCGCGCACCAAATCCTGTAGAGATTTCTCCGAAAGCCAGGGACGCACTGGCCTTTGGTAGTGCTTGCCCTCAATATTCAGGAGCGAACTTGCGAGGCAATGAAGATTGCCTTTTTCTCAACATCTGGTCACCTCAGAGTACGGGCACCAGCTCGCATCCCGTCATGTTCTGGATTCATGGGGGTGGCAATAGCATCGGTGAAGCAGCAACCACAATTTATAATGGTGCCCGTTTAAGTCGCGAACACAATATCGTCCTCGTCAGTATCAATTATCGATTAGGTCCACTTGGATGGTTTAGACATCCAGCACTAAATGATGAAAAAAGCACTGCCGCTGATCAATCGGGGAACTTCGGCACCCTTGACATCATCATGGCTCTTCGCTGGGTTCATAATAATATCGCTGCTTTTTATGGCGATCCCGGCAATGTGACCATATTCGGTGAATCCGCTGGTGGTTTTGATGTGCTTACCATGATGGCTTCTCCCCTTGCAGAAGGTCTGTTTCATAAGGCCATCTCTCAAAGCGGTGGTCTAAATCTAACCCCCGTATCAGTTGCCGAAAACTTTAAGGACGATGATCGGCCTGGTCACAATCTAAGCTCTGCTGAGATCATCAACACGCTGCTAATAAGGGAAGGCCAGGCTTCAAATCGATCTGAGGCCAAATCCAGACAACAAGAAATGCGACCGGAAGAACTCGCTGATCTGCTCATAACACTGACTCCCAAAGAATTGCTCTCTCTATATTCGGGTTCCTTTGGGGGTATGTTGGGGAATCCTGATATCTTTGCCGATGGACATGTGCTCCCGGCTGTCGAGGATTCCATCGAACTCTTCTCTGATGTGAAAACTTATAATGAAGTGCCCGTCATCCTTGGTACCAACCGGGATGAAGCAAAACTTTTCATGGCTTTCTCAAGTGCCGCTGTAAGCAAAACATTTGGTCTGCCATCCGGATTTAACAGCCTTGCAACCTACAATCGAGACAACCGCTATGCCACTGATGGGTGGAAGATTCGTGCGGTGGATGACCTGGCAATTGCAATGAAAAGTGCACAAAAAGAAGGGGTCTACACCTACCGTTTTGATGTCGACGATTGGCGCGATGTTGGTCTTATCGAACTTAAGGATCTCTTTGGTGCAGCCCACGCAATGGAATTACCCTTTGTGTTTGGTAACTTTCCGAAACCAATGCGCGTTATTTTCCCGGATGCCATGCGGGATGAATTCGAGATAGTCTCCCGGCATATGCGTTCCTATTGGGCCGAATTTGCCTATAGCGGATCACCCGGTCAGGGAAGATCAGGCGATCTCATCACCTGGAATTCCTGGACTAATCCACCTGACTCAACACCGGGTCTCATGGTATTCGATACAGAATCTGATCAGGGCATCAGAATGATTGACGAAAAAATCTCAACCAGCGACCTGCGCAAGCGATTCCTGGCAGACACCTCATACGGTTCTCAGGATCAGTACTGCTCTGCCTACAAGCGGGTATTTTCAGGCAAAAACTTCGACGCCGATGAATATGCCAAACTGGGTGAGACCGGTTGTTCAGACTAGGATAAACCGTCGAACCAACTAGCTGTCGACATTCTAACGGGTGAGGACGAAGACCGGATTAGAATAAAACCAGAGATCATGCCAGGGGTTTTCGGCAGCCGGATCATTCTCTGGTTCCAGCTCCCCGGTATTAGTACCACGCACACGAATATAGTGAGAACTACCGACAGGCAGTGTCTGGCTCATGGCTATATACTCACCCTCTTTTTTCCAATCCGCTGAGCTGAACCTCTTTATGACTCGTGTCGATTTATTTTCATTGGCGGCAGGGTCCGTGACCGGACCGGTAATCTCGCCAACGATCAAATCAACTCGCGCAACCTGCGGATTTTCATTAGCTGGATTATTTGTGTCAGGATCAAGAACCTTAATACGAACTGTGACCTCGCTGCCGCTGGTAATCGATATTTCTTCTCCGATCATGGCTGATTGATCACCCTGGTCGACCTGGACAAAAAGTTCACTAATGAGATCACCGGTCGTCACAAATATGTTTCCACCTCGCAGGCCCGACAAAATCGAATCATGATTCTTTTCCGCGTAGACGTAAGTTTTTGAGAACTCACCTGGCCAGAAATCAACGCCACCTTCGGTATAGTGACGATGTGAATCAGAGTTTGCGGTAATCCACCAGCGACGTCCTTCGCCCAACATGGAGTCCCAGAAGCCACCTACCCTGGCGGTCATCTGATCGAAGCCACCCATGGTCGGAAAGAAGCGATAAACGCCACGAACCCTTCTCGCAGGATCTGCCAGCAGTGGCATCGTTGAAAGGGCAATTGCCTGATGACCGGGAGCCCCGGCCATGCCAACGGCAATATTCGGTGCTGCATTGTTCCAGCGGCGGAATTCAGCGGGATGATAATCACCATAGACACCATAGGCAGTGGCTGATCGTGAGGGATGATTCGCAATGACAAGAGGCGGCTTTTCCAGCATCTGCATTGCCTTTAACGCCTCGATCATTTTCTCTTCAGTATCACGAGTAGGATCACGCGGAAAGACCTCTCGCTTATCAAAGCCCGATTCCAACTCAAACAGCACATCTGCCTCATCATGGTTATGAGGAATGATCAGACTGCTGTGATCTCCAGCAGGCGTATTCAGCTCCATGCCGTAAAATTGAATAAGCTCAGGAATCTCTGCGCGAGACTTCACCAACTCCGGATAAGCCAGATCAAGATTTATTTTACTGTGGCCCGGTCCACCGTGATCGGTCGCCACTATCCAGGATAAACCGAACTGTCTCGCCATGGCGGCGTTTTTGGGTATGGGATAAATCGCTTCGCCCCCCACCTTGTAGGTTGGTGGATTTTGAGTCCAGTCCCAACCGACACTATATTGGCTATGTATGTGGTGATCGCCAGCAAGCCAGCGCTTGCTATCTTTATCCGTTGCGACAGAATCCGTGGCACTGGTACTTACAGACAGGAGTGAGATGCATAGTGTCAAGCAGGCAGGCAGGCCAATACGATTCATTTGATGGATACCGTTAAAATGGTGCCAGAGCATATCGTGAAAACCAGTTTGCTGCACGGATAAATAAATCTAGATCGATTGTCTATTCAGATTCAATCTGGAAACTGTGTGACGTCAGCCCATATGGCACCGTCTGGCCCTGTTTGCTAATAGACACTTCTGCTAATTTAACCGAAGCAGAGGAGTTTCAAATGAGCATATCAAACACAGAAAAACGCGTTAAGAATATACGACGCAAGACCCGCCGCAAGTTTTCATCAGAAGAGAAAATCGGAATAGTACTGGATGGGTTGCGCGGTGAGCATTCAATCGCTGAGCTATGTCGTAAGGAACGAATTAACAATAATCTTTATTACTGCTGGGGCAAAGACTTCCTGGAAACCGGAAAGAAACGACTGGCTGGCGACACGGTTCGTGAAGCCAGCACAGATGAAGTGGTTGATCTAAAGAAAAAAAACACGGATCTCAAAAAAGCTGTTACAAAACCTGCGACTAGTAGGCTAGACTGGGGTAATAATGAGCAGAAAAGTGCCTCTTAGAATTTAGTGCTAGTGGTCCCATATGGGCTGACGAGGTACAGCTACGGGACTACCGATCTGGCAGCTGCAGACAACCCAAACATCAAAGAAACCGTGATCTCGGAGCACCATGACGCACCTAAATACATACTGGCAGACCAGTCCCTGAGCAATCGCATTCAACCTGCACCTTTCAAGAACCATGATGACCAGGAATTACTCCTGATTGAAACGCTGGTTGGTCGAGCTCCGCCCTATGTAGTACCTCGACCTGTTCCCCGGTCCAGGCAGCGACATTACTAACTCTTTGATGAAGCACGATTATCGATATGAAAGACCATAAGATCTCATCTTAATACTACTTCAAGGAAAATAGTCCGTGAAAAAAATCATCCTCATAATCGCCGGCATCTTTCTTCTGGGTATCGGCGTCGTTGCATTTATCTATCGCGATCTGATTCCTATCGCATACGACTTCTATCAGATGATGCCAGATAAGAGCTTCGATGAAACAATCCCTCCGCCTGCCCCTGACTACGCGTCTGATTCATGGTGGGCAGCGCTGCCTGGAAGGTCCGATGAGGCAGATGTGATACCCAATGCTGACGTCATCGACAATCAGCCAGACGCCAGCGTGGATGTTTTTTTTATCCATCCGACAACCTATTTCGAAGCAGGCAATAGCTGGAACCAGCCATTCGAAAACGAGACGGCTAACCGGCGCTTAAAACTAGGCGTAATGATGGGGCAAGCGAGTTCTTTCAACGGCTGCTGCAAGATCTACGCGCCAAAGTACAGGCAAGCGGCACTGTTAGCCTTCATGGACGGTGACGATGGACCAAAGGCGCTTGATCTTGCATACGAAGATGTCAAATCCGCTTTTGAGTACTTCATCAAGCATCTTAATATGGGACGACCCTTTATTCTGGCATCTCACAGCCAGGGCTCATTTCACGCGGTTCGACTGCTCGAAGACTATTTTACCGGCAAGCCACTTCTTCACCAACTCGTGGCTGCCTATCTGATCGGTGGTCCCATGACTAACGAGCATCTTAACAAAACACCAGATATCCCCCTTTGCGATTCGCCAACCAGTACCAGGTGCCAGATAGGCTGGAATACAGTAGGCAAGGAATACAGCGCCAGTAACTATGCCGATTCACACTGCATCAATCCCCTGAACTGGCGCGCCGACCAGGGCTACGCGTCCAGCAACAATAATCTCGGTGGCGTCAGATTTACGCCCGATAACCGTCAACCGGATATTGATCCTGCTGTCGTGGATGCTGAATGTCAGGAGGGAAAACTGGTAATCAGCAGGCCTCCAACCGGATACGATTATATGATGATGGGACCGGAGAATTATCACATCTACGACTACAGTCTCTTTTATATGAACATCAGACAGAACGCCATTGACAGGAGTCTGGCTTTTCTTGGTGCTTCAGGGAGTGCAAATCCTTAGAAAAACGACCTTACGCCAGAATCTGTAGCGTTCTGTCTATGAACCAGTAAGAAGCCACAGACCCGATAACATAGAGAGGAATTACCGTAACTTGCTGTTCTAAGGGCAATCTAATATGTCGAACAAAATAAACGAGCGCCAATGCGACACATACGATCAGTAACTGACCTATCTCTATCCCGACGTTAAATAAAAATAGTGCCAGTACCGCATTCATCTGGGGGAGACCGATCGCTGCCAGTGCACTGGCAAATCCAAGGCCATGAAGCAGACCAAACATAAATGTCACTACCCAGGGTTGACTCCGTATAAGACCCCCTTTCCCTTTCAGGGATTCGATACACAGGAATATAATACTCAAGGCAATTAATGCTTCTACTGGTGCTGCTGACAGGGTCACCAAGTTGAATGCAGAGAGCCCGAGAGTGATCGAGTGCGCCACCGTAAAACTGGTGATCACCTTGAGCAGATTCACCCAGCCAACAACAATATAGAGCAGCACCAGCAAAAACAGGACGTGATCCACGCCAAAGAGCAAATGTTCAATACCGAGAATCAGATAAGCAGGTACGGAGTGATTCTGTTTATCCAACAGCAGCGTCGTGTTGTTAGATGAAATCAGATGGCTGTTAATACTGCCATCCAGAAGTTCCAGTGTTACTAACGTATCTATCAGGGTGCGATCCAAACCAACAATTTCAATGGTAGACAAATCACCATCTTCACAGATAAGCTCAAACTTTTCTTGCAAGGCAGAGATCCCAGCAACCATCGATCCTTCTACGAATCTGCAATTTGACTCTACTTTCAGATTAAGAAAGCGACCATTTACCTGAGGTTGCTTGAACTCTGCCTGCCATCGCCCTTCTCCTAGATCAACCAGCTTTAACAGCGAAGGTCTTGATTCATGAGCAGATGCTGTACTGCTTAACAGCAGCACGATCCATATCAGAATCCGGGTGTTAATCGCGGACGATCTCATATTTCTCAAGCAATCCCTGATAATAGCCGTCCATCGCAGCATCTTTTCTACTCTGCCGATAATCGGATAGGACTCTTTTTTCTATGTATGCAAGCGGCGTGGTTTCCTTCTTGAAAACCCGATCAAGTTTAACGAGGTGGAAGCCAAAGCTGCTCTGAACAGGCCCGTGCCAGGCATCCCCGGCTGATTTGGGCATCTGAGATACAAACTGCTCACCAAAACTTGCTCTAATCTGCCTTCGGTCCTGTGCAGTATAGTTTTCATTTAACATCGATGGCTCCCCCAGCTCCCGCCAGTGCGCTCCCTCGCTGATCTGTTTTTTTGCCAGCTGCACATCTGCTTCCTCTTTAAAGTAGATTTGAGAGAACGAATAACGAACCGGCACCGAGTAATATTGGAGGTTCTCGTAGTAATACTTCTCTGCACCAAGCCACTCATCTGTCTCTTCTTCCACTTCTTCCATCAGGAATCCAAGTTTCTGTACCAGACGACGGCGAATAATGGTGTCATCACGATCCAGCCCCAGCTGGATGGCTTCGCGAAAGAAGATTTCTTCTTTGATCCAATTGTCTACCAGAGAATCTAACTCCCGGGGTGTGGCGGGCTTGCCGGTCTGGGTTTGCCAGAGTTTATCGAGGTGATCACGAACCCTCGCATCAACGACGACCTGGTTCGGCTCCCCCGAAAAATAGCTATCGGCACCGAATAACAGAACACCGATGATGAAAAACCAGAGCATTGGTTCTTTCAAATGATTAGCAACCCCCTGCAACTGATATTACCCGGGCTGACCGGAGAATTTCTCTAGCTTCGAACACTTGAATAACCTACACCGCACACATCACATTTTCCGGTTGAGCCAAATCTATTAATAATAGAGCTTCCCTCTTCTGATGCCAACAAATAGGAATCCTCTTTTGCGCAACTGCGCTCTCAATTGCGCACCTGTACAAGCTCCGCAATTGAGAGTGCAGAGTCCACCAGAACTCATCATCGCAATGTTTGACAAGTGGAAAGAGGGGTTTTATGAGGTACTCGCAAAATGTGACGATCGAAGTGCTGATGCTGGCTGTAGACGTTCCAGGTTACGCTTCCTTATTGACGATGATTCTTTTTCTCGGCGGTATTCAATTTACCCGCATGGGTATTCTTGGCGAGCACATCGGTAGAATCAACCTCGAAACAAAATCACGCCCTCTCTATAATCATCAAGTAGAAATACGAAATCATCAAGTAGAAATACGATTAACATAACACCGTCTTTGAATCATGACCTTCCCAACATTTCGAGTGCTGTCTGTTTAGCCCATTTATAATCCGCCTTACCATTGGGGGCTCTCTGCACTACTTCAACGAGCAGCAGATTCTTTGGTAGCTTGTAGCCTGCCAGATGTTCGCGACAATGTTCCATCAACTGGAGTTCATCAGCACTATCTGAAGTTTGTGACAGAACAGCAACGACACGTTCACCAAATCTCTCATCAGAGATACCAACGACCAGGCAATCCACGATACTGGCATGACTCTTAATGACCTCTTCAACTTCTTCCGGGAATACTTTTTCACCAGCAGTATTGATACACATTGATCCCCGACCCAGCAAGGTGATGCCGCCATCGGCTTCTACGGTCGCATAATCGCCGGGAAAAACATAACGTACGCCATCAATTTCTCGAACCGTCTTCGCCGTTTTCTCAGGATCCTTAAAGTAGCCTATCATGGCACTTTGAGTCCCGATCAAACCCATCTCACCGGAACCAGGCTGCACCTCCTTATCATCATCATTAAATACTTTGGCGTCAGGATTCATTCCAAATTTGGCAGTGGTTGCAGAATCTTCTCTTGTAGAAATTGATGTTCCCATCCCTCCTTCCGTTGATCCCATGGCATCAATCAAAGTCATTTCGTTGTGCCTCAAGAGACCTTCCTTTACTTCCTGAGACCACATCACACCTGATGAAATCATGGTATTCACACTGGAGATATCGTACGGATCACCCTTGTCATGCGCTTCATCCAACGCGTTAAGTAAAGGGCGAGCAAAAGCGTCCCCAACAATCGTAAGGAGACTTGCTCGATGTAATTGGGCTTCAGACCACAGAAGGTGCGGATCAAGGCCCAGGTGATTTACGGTGACAACGGCACCACCTGTCAGACTCGTTACCATCGCGCCGACCCACATACCGGTACCATGCATCAGCGGACAACATACCAGGCCAACAGGCAGCGGGCCCAGATTCATGGCCTGCCTGATATTCTCCGGGAGATCGTCAGGAGTTTCTGAGGGCGAGATACCAAGTGTCGCGCCAAACCCAGCCAAACCCATGCAATGCTGACCATTGGCATACATCACACCCTTAGGCATTCCTGTGGTTCCACCCGTGTAGAGCATGTATACATCTTCAACCTTTCTGTCGATGCGGGGCATGGGATCAGTGTCTGCAATGGCATCTTCGTATGCTACCGCACCATCAATCAGGGGGTTTCCGGATTCATCGTCAACTTGAATAAAACACCGAACATCATTCAGCTCATGTCGAATTGTGTCAATTCGATCCGCATAGGAACTTTGGAATATCACCGCTTCCGCATCAGCGTTGTTCAAAAGATAAACTAGTTCCTCTTCCTTATAGCGGTAGTTCACATTAACGGGACAGCCACGCAACTTGAGGATGCCATGGTGCGCTTCCAGATATTCATTGCCGTTGTGGAGATAGATTCCCGCCTTGCTGTCAGGCTTCAAACCGTGTTCAGTCAGCACCTGCGCTATTCTTGCAGCACGATCGTCATATTCAGTCCAGGTTCGAATCAGGTTGTCACATATCAATGCAGGCTCATCACCGATGGTATCCGCAATAAACTCATAAGCAGTCGCAAAGTTCCAATCAGTCATATTTACTCCACTTCCCTTGTTAGTGTTCTACTTCCCACACCCACCTCAAAGCACATTGGCCCCACCCAATGCGTCGGATTGCTTAGTGAAACACTTTATTTCTTGGAAGCAAAGCCTGGCGGCTGACAATGGTCCAACATTTATTGTTGAACATTATTGCTGGCAATACTGATACTATGAACTTCGGATATAGTATCCAGTGGGCGTTTGAAGCGAAATAGCAAAAAGTGCGCAGATCGACCCAGGCAAGCATGTCAACTGCCGTCCTTGCCACAAAAGGCCTTGTGTTCGCTGCTGGATTAGGTGGCTATCTATACACTTGTAATGTGTATACCCTTTACAGACAGCTTTTGTTTATGTTGGCGCTTACAGATCCGCTATTTATATTTGGAGAATCAAACCAGCGCCTACATGATCTGATTGCAAGTTCGAGAGTTTAGAACCTTGTATAGATAATTACTTCTTAACTACTTATAACAACAAGAAATTACTATGAGTCTAATAACCTGGTCCTGGATCTTCCTTGCCTTTTACATCTCACTCATGGTGGGTATTGGTTTCTACGCCCAAAAGAAAATCAAACATGCTGATGATTTTGCGACCGCACGTGGTTCATACGGTCCCGTTTTCCTCGCCATCGCGTTCGCTGCTTCGACTGCCAGTGGCGCCACTTTCCTTGGCAGCCCGGCGCTGTCCTATGAATGGGGGCTGGCCGCGAACTGGGGAAACTTCCTTTATCCCGTCGGCGTCTATTTCGGCATTCTGATTTCAATGCGCCTGATTGCTACCTCAGGCAATCGCTTCGGTAATCGCTCAATACCAGAATATCTGGGTGACAGATATCAATCTGAAGGTATCAGAGTTCTGGTTTCCCTGCTGTCACTGGTCCTGTTCTTTTACCTCGCGGGACAACTGGTCTCAGGTGTCGTGATGTTTGAGCTCATGCTGGGTCTGGACTCGAATTGGGCGCTAATCATTACAACCGTTGTTCTGCTGATTTACGTTGTATTAGGGGGCGCCCACGCGGACATACTAACCGATGGCGTACAGGGAGCAATGATGCTTTCACTGGCCGTTGTGGTCATTGTTTTGACCATGATTGGCTTTGGTATCGAGGGCGGATTCGGTGGCATGTGGGAAAACCTAGAAGCACAAGATAAGAATCTGGTTACTGTGCTCAATCCAAAGACACCTCTGTATCATTCATGGTGGTCGATTTTCGTTATTGTATTTGCGCACATGCCGTTGGGTCTTCTTCCTCATCTGGGGAACAAACTCTGGGCCCTGAAAACAGATGGCGATAGATTGCACTTTGTGAAACTCGCTTTTCTGATAGGCGTTACCCTCGGCATGCTGGGCCTGGGCGGGCTTCTTGCAAGAGCTCATTTTGGCGACGCGCTCTACCTGGACGGCGCTAACCCGAACCAGTCCTTACCGATGCTTTTTATTGAACTCTTTCCAACCTGGCTGGCAGCATTGATTGGTGTTGGTGTCTTGAGTGCAATAATGAGTACTGCTGACGGCCTGGTTGTTTCTTCTTCTCAGATTATCGCTAATGACCTTTATCGACGAACCGTTGTGCCCATTACCAAACCGGAGCTGAGCGAAGATGAACTCGACCAGAGAGTACTCAAGATCAGCAGGATATCAACCATCGTGGTTCTGCTCATCTGTATGTCGTTGGCCTGGTCATTGATGGAGGTAAACGTATCTCTTATCGTTTGGATTGGTATTGGCGGCATGATGGCCTCATTCGCTGGTCCTTTGGTTGTCGGGGCACTGTGGCGCGGCGTCAGCAAACATGGCGCATATGCCGGATTGATCACAGGATTTCTTACCTTTCTGATCCTGCATACGCAATCACTCAATCCGGACTGGTTTCCGGAAGGACACATGTTTGATGCTGTGAGCTGGTTATATGGTGAAGGACCAAATCCTTTTTCCTGCGCCGTGATGGGGGAAATTGTCTCAATCTCATTCACAGTACTCGTATCGAAATTGACCCAGCCTCTGCCTGAAAGCCACTTAGAAAACCTTTTCGGCGGATCACCGGTAGAGGGAACAGGTTAACCAGATAACCAAGAAAGGCAGGGATCGGCATGTTTGAGGGGAACTCCAGCGGCAGGGATGCCGCCGGTTAAGCGCCCCATGGATCGGCTCGAAGCGACCCCATAAAACTTACCGGTTCCTGCCTTTCGATACTCCCTGCAGCATAATTTGGTATGCACAACCCACTTTAGTACAAAAAGGCCAACCATGGCTTTGCACAAACCCTAACTAGATAATAGATTCCCGCTGGAACAACCTGGCCGTCACCATCACCAGACCAAGTCCCAACAACAGCCCTGAAAACCCCGAATAGAAATAGGCGATCGTCGGAACAACTTTCACCCCAAGCACTTCGACAATCAGAATATGCTGACCCAACATGGGTATGGCAAACATCCATTCCTTCGTGGCGAATGGACTCAGCATCATGTACATCGATGGAATCATTGGAATGATAATCAACAGTCCCAGATAACTCTGAGCATCCTTAAAAGATTTGGCAAACATCCCCAGCAATAACTGCATGCTCGTTGCCAGAAATGCCAGCGGCAGCGTGGCAATGATCAACAACAGGATCTGTGTCGACGTGATATGAAAATTCAGGCCGATTTCTTCGAGTGGCACCTGGGTCATTGCCAGAATACAGAAGACCAGTGTCATCACCATACCAACGGAGGCAAACAGACTCGCCGCCAACCACTTCCCTATAACAATCTCATGACGTTCCACAGGATTTATCAGAAGCGGTTCGAGAGTTTTTCTTTCTCGCTCTCCTGCCGTGCAGTCAATGGCAATTCCCATCCCTGACACAAATGCTGCCAATATGATGTACATGGGAATAAAATTAAGCGCAGCGACAGCACGCTGCTGTTTGGAAGCGACATCGATATCCTCTGCCAGAACTACTCGCATCACTTCTGGAGAAACGCCTCTGGCAATCAGCCGTAACGCTGCGATGCTGCTGTTATAACGTCGCACCAGAGTCCGAAACCGATTGACCGTCGCCATGGCATCGGTTCGAGAACCATCATTGACGATCTCAATCACTGCAGTCTTTGATTCCCGAAACTTAGTCTGATAGTTGTCAGGAATTACAACGACCAACTCCTTTTCCTTGTTCCTGACGGCTTCCTTTGGATCACCGGAAAATTCTTCGATTTTAACGCCGTTTTCTGCCAACCACTGAATCAGTGCGGGAGCATTCTCCGTTCCAATGATGGGAACGACAGTTTGTTTAGCAGACGTCTGAAGACTGATAATAATAATCATCATCCCGTATACCAAAACTGGCGCCAGAACTGGGAAGAGAAATGCCGACATGAGCGAACGCATGTCGCGACGCCCATCTCGGAGTTCCTTACCAAAAACAATGCTGATGGGATGCACTAGTCTGCTCCCTCAACAACTCTCTCAACGAGTTTTATGAAGGCTTCTTCGAGGTTGTCATCCTGTGCTTCAGCCCTGATTTCATCAGTAGTCCCACTAGCGACCACCGTGCCCTCCGAAATGATGACAATGTGATCACATAGTCTTGAGACTTCATGCATAATATGGCTGGAAAATAGAACGGTAATACCGCGCCGCTTCAGCTCCTGAATCATTTCCCGGACAGCTCTCGCTGTCATAACATCCAGACCGTTGGTGGGTTCATCCAATAGAACATTTGGTGGGTCATGTATCAGAGATCTGGCCAGACAGACTTTTGTTCTTTCTCCTTGTGAAAACCCCTCAACCCGCCTGTCGGCGATTGAACCCATATCCAGAAGCTTAAGAAGTTCTTCGGTCCTTGTTTCAAGCACACCTTCATCGACTCGATGCATTCTACCGAAATAGTGGACATGCTCACGCGCCGTCAGCCTGTCATATAGACTCTGACTGTCAGGCAGAACGCCTATCTTCCTCTGAGCTTCTCGTGGTTGATTCAGAATATCGATACCATCAATTCGTGCTACCCCGGCGTCAGGTTTCAGTAATCCATAGAGAATCCTGAGGGTGGTCGACTTACCCGCGCCATTCGGGCCTAACAATCCTGTAATCCGACCATTGTTGGCTTCAAATGACACATCCTTTAAAGCTTCCACCTCATCGAACGATTTCTGTAATGAGCTGACTTCGATCATTACTGATCACCCTCACTATCAAGGGCTGTTGGCCCGGCAAAGCTGGTGAAAAAAGGTGGTCTGCTGAGATCTGAAACGCAGCCGAGCTTAGCGGTCTTAGCTGATCTGTTAATGATGAAGTCTTCGAGCAAATCCGGGACACAACCTTGAAGCATTGTGCCATGGCCTACACCTGGCACCACAATATGTTCAGAATTGGACAGCGTTGCGGATGCTTCCCAGCCATATTTTGGTGGCGTCACAGGATCAAGTTTCCCTGATAACAGTAAGACAGGCACATCGGATACTACGGGTTCAAAATAGTCTTCCGGGATCTCACCCATAGGCCAGAATTCGCAAACTGGTTCCAGAAGAGCATAGATTGCGTTATCAAAATCTTCAGAGTGGCCCGGTTGCGATACTCTTCGCATATCTTCTGAGCAAAGAACAGATGCCATCATACCGGCACTCATGTCGGATCCATCACCGGTGAATGAATACCCCAATGTCACTAGAGGCTGAAAATTCCCCTGGTACGCCTGTTCTATTGCCAACGGTAATAATGAAGAGACCGTTCTGTCGTACATAACAGCTCTGACCAGCCGATTGATAATCAACGGATCAACAGGCCCGGTTATTGACTCCCCTGTCCTTGGGTGAACTATTGTCTCCGTTCTGGGATTCTGTTTCAGATCTACAACCAGTGCTCTGAAATGTTCCTCAAGATCCGGGAAAGCAGCAAAGCATCGCTCTTGAGCTTCGCAATCCGCGAGTAGTAACTCAAAGGCACTTTGAGCGTCCAGGGCAATATTTGCAGGAATTGGAATGGTAAGGGGGGCAACCCCGTCGAGCACTATACTTCTAACGGAATCTTTATGGCGACGAAGATACACCAGCGCAGCTCGCGTACCATATGAGCCACCAATTATGTTGACATCCCGGTACCCCAAAACCTCACGCACCTCATTCAGATCGTCCATAGCAACTGGTGTGGTATAAAGTGCTGGATTTGCATCGTATTCAGATAAGCAATCCCTCATCATCTCTAGTTGAATCGCAGCGGCTTCATCCAGTGTCACATCCAGCAGTTCACCCTCAATATCCGCTTCACAGGCTAACGAGTTGGACATCCCTGTACCTCGTTGATCAACCAGGACAACATCTCTTTCGCGACGAAGCTTTGATAGCAGGGTAAATACATAGGGACCGACCTGGACCGCTGATTGCCCAGGTCCACCCGCGAGGAAAAAGATCGGATCAGGTTTTACCACTGCCGTACTGGCAGGAATCAACATGATATTCAAATCAATTTTGCGACCCTGCTGCGAAACGCGATCCTCGTAGACACTGATCGTGCCACAAAGACTTTCAGAAACGATGCCTGTTATTTCCGCTCGTTCCGGACGCTCACATCTGGTAAGGAGGTCGTAGTTAGGTTTGACCAGGGTACTTTGATCAACGCCCAACCCACAACCGGCAAGTAACAGGGAACATGCAAGGAGGAGTCGATGGCTCATGAATTACCACGATGGGTTTCGGGTTCGAGAACTAAAACACACTTTCAGCTATCGAGCAATTCGGTCCATAGATGTACTGATCCTTGTGGGTAACTGACGATTTCATCATTGTACGTCTGCTAGTGAAGAGCTTGTACCGCGTATGGTCTTCACCAGTGAACATTTTATAAACGGCTCACGGTCATGCCCGAGATGCAATCAAGAATCACTGGCAATCTGAAAAACACAAATCATCTTCTTCAAGCAGAAAATGATGAAATCAGCTAACTCACCATTATTCACCTGAAGCATCCTTAAAATGTCGTCTCAGGCAGAATTTGGCGCAATCTATGCCTAAATGCCCATAATGGATGAATCTGGAGTCAGTTAAGATACAAAATACCAGTAATTCGACGCTGGTAAACTCTTCAAACATTCTCTACATTGTCAAAACTCGACGTTTGTCCCCATTGATTAACACTGCGTCAGGTGCTGTACTAACATATGTTCGTAGGATGCGATGATTTCCAAGGACTGGACTCTTATTCAGAGCCCGGTATTTCCAGCTTTATAGAGGCGGTAAAAAATGCAGGGAAGAAGTTCAGCAAGCATTCGAGCTGAATCAGATTCAGACAAATCTGCCGTTAGTCAAAGCGAAAATTACAACTCTCATCCATCCATCACTCTCCCTGACGCTTCATTTCTCCTTTACGGAACTCTGGAGCAGGTGGGATTCGATCTGGTCATTACCAATCCTGCTGGAGAAGTATTCATTGTCTATGACTACTTCTCATTCAACCCACCACCCAATCTCATGCTTGCAAACGGTGCTGGTCTCTCTCCCGAGATGGTCGAAGCGCTGCTTTACAATTCTATTGTCGATGCTCGTTTCGCCGGACCAGCCGAAGACCCAGGTCAGGCAGAGGAGATTGGTGCGGTTCTATTTGAAAGTGGCGATGTAGTCGCGATACGAAACGGCGAAGAAGTCGAGCTTTCAAAAGGTGACCCCCTCTACAAGGGCGACATTATTAAAACAGGTGATAGTTCCTTTATTCGCGCCAAAATGCTGGACGATACCCGGTTCAATCTAGGCAAGAATGGCGAAGCAACACTGTCAGATTTTGCATATGATGCGAATGCAGGCATTGGCAGGTTCGAAGCGAGTGTGCGGGTTGGTGGCTTTCAATACAAGAGTGGCGGTATTGGAACACTGGCTAACAATATGACACAGGCTCACTCAACAATTCGGACGCCCAGCGCCATCATCGGTATCCGGGGAAGCGAGCTCGAAGGTAATGTCGACCAGTCAGGTCAAACAACTGTTGTGCACCGATCCGGTATTCTGGACATATCTGATATCAATCTGGCAGGAACGGTAACCCTGACCAGCCCGGATAATACAGCCGTTATTGCCTTGGACGGTACACCTAATTTCTTTGCCCAACCTACCGCACAACAGCTACAGGACTTAAACGCAAATCTGCCACCTCCTCCGACTGCTGCTGAAGAAGCCGATGCTGCAGATGATGCAGACCAGGAATCCGAAGAAGATACTCAAGGACCCGAAGGAACTGAAGGGGAACCCCAGACGGAAGACGCCACGGAGGGTGATGAGACCCCTGATGAAACCACCGGTGAAGAAGGAGAGGGAGAGGAAGGCGAAGACGACGCCGAAGAATCAGACGACGAATCTGAAGATGACACTGAAGAAGACGGCGAAGAAGACAGCGCTGATGACGAACAAACTGACGAGGCGGATGAAGCTGACGGCACTGAGGAAGGACCAGAAGACGGAGCTGAAGGCGCCGAAGGAGAAGATGCCCAAGAAGGTGATGGCACAGAGGGTGACGGCACCGAAGGAGAGACCAGCGAGGAAGGTGATGCCGCAGACGGTGGAGAAAGTGCAGATGACGCTGCTGAAGACGGAGCTGAAGGCGCCGAAGGAGAAGATGCCCAAGAAGGTGATGGCACAGAGGGTGACGGCACCGAAGGAGAGACCAGCGAGGAAGGTGATGCCGCAGACGGTGGAGAAAGTGCAGATGACG
>Ga0187833_10000064_pt1 | contig 100407 bp, 87 predicted proteins | sample ETNtaG_37_FD_167968 | JGI IMG/M metagenome (GOLD analysis project Ga0187833, IMG submission 167968) | Marine microbial and viral communities from oxygen minimum zone, Eastern Pacific Ocean - ETNP2014_SV_400_PacBio MetaG (Illumina Assembly) | ecosystem: Environmental > Aquatic > Marine >... | reverse complement strand
ATGACCCTAAACCAGCCCATCCAGTGTTGTCCCAGTTGAGCGTTATCAGGTTATCAGCAGCATATTGGAGCTGAATATCAAATACGTGCTCCACACCCACATCTTCTGGAAGGCCAGCTAAAATCTGGGTGTAGTACCGGTCGCCTGCCCACCCAAGGGCTGCGTCAAACGCTGGCGGTGGCGGTGCAGGAGGAGCATACGAATCTATTCCATCATCATATCCATCGGTTGCATTTGGAGAAAATCCAGCGGTCATTGTATATGTGTTGCCTTCACCAGATATATCTAAGGAAACTGCAAAATCAGGAGCCGGTGGTGGTTCAGGAGCACTCGGCGTCACTTTTAGTTTTAACATATTAAAAGCAGGATTGTCCAAAGTCAAACTATTCTCCACAGTCATATCGATATCAATACCCAAAGCTCCATCAAAGGCGTCTGTAAGATGAAATGACCCTAAACCAGCCCATCCAGTATTGTCCCAGCTGAGCGTTATCAGGTTATCAGCAGCATATTGAAGCTGAATATCAAATACGTGCTCCACACCCACATCTTCTGGAAGGCCAGCTAAAATCTGGGTGTAGTACCGGTCGCCTGCCCACCCAAGGGCTGCGTCAAACGCTGGCGGTGGCGGTGCAGGAGGAGCATACGAATCTATTCCATCATCATATCCATCGGTTGCATTTGGAGAAAATCCAGCGGTCATTGTATATGTGTTGCCTTCACCAGATATATCTAAGGAAACTGCAAAATCAAGACCTGGTGGTGGAGGTCCTCCTAGGTCGACTGGCGTCACTTTTAGTTTCAGTAAATTAAACGCCGGATTATCCAAGGTTAAACTATTTTCCACGGTCATGTCGACATCAATACCCAAAGCCCCATCAAAAGCATCTGTAAGATGAAATGACCCTAAACCAGTCCACCCGGTGTTGTCCCAGGTGAGCGTTATCAGGTTATCAGTATCATATTGAAGCTGAACATCAAACACGTGCTCTGCCCCCCAATCCGAAGCCATTCCAGCCACTATCTGGGTAAAATAGCGATCATTGTCCCAGCCAATTGCAGCATCAAATGCAGGGGGAGGCGGTGCAGGCGGTGCATAGGTATCAAAACCTTCATCATAACCATCAGTCGCACCTGGAGAAAAACCAACCGTCATTGTATACGTGCCAGCACTGGCAGTTGCATCAAGAGAAACCGAAAAATTGGGACCAGGAAGTGATAAATTTATAACATCATTCCCATCCCGCGGCTGAATCTTGAAATCACCGTAAGCAAAATCAAGAGGGCCTGCGACTTGGTACATATCCCCTACATAAATGGTATCGGGAGCATACATTTTATCATCAACCATTCCAGGACCGCTGCCATCATCAATGGACCATTCCCCATAACCCAAGTCATTATTATCGCACTCACCCGTTGTAACCACAAGTACAGATTCAAGAGCTTCAGTAAAACAGCCTGTGCACACTTCTTCCGATGCAGGAAGGTCGTTTCCGCTTGAATTAACTTCAACTGCATCAGCCATAATTTCAGTAAGATCATAATATTCTATCACAGTACCTACTGTAGAAACATTGTCACCAATGGCCAGCATAAGTTCGGGAGCATATACCCAGATACCGTTCCATGCGCCAGCGCCATCCTGCATCCAGAAACCATTCGGGGTTACGCCTGTTACCACACCTGATGTGGACACAAATACATCAACGTATGGGGTTGCATCTGCCTGTCCCTGGATTTCATAAATTGTCAGTGGCGTAGGTGGAACATAATAGTCACAGCAACTAAAATCAGCTGGATCATCCGAACAACCAGCTGCCTCAGGATCATAGTTTAAGGCCTCAGGATCATTACAGCCGTAATTCGGTCCACCCGAGTCAATATGCCAACCCAATGTGACAGGTGTGTAATCAGCTGTCGGACGCTCTGCGACGATCCACTCGGAATCATCTTCATTTGTTCCGGCAGAGGATGCCCAATCTCCAGCATTTCCTGATGCTACTTCATCCTTGCGGACCAACGTATGATCCTTGGTCGCTTCTGATACTCCGGCAACATCCCAGCCAGCGCCCGGATCTCCTCCCATATCTCCGATTATATCTAAAATAGAGAGGTCTATTGTATCCGTTAATGCAAAAGCATCATCTCCATTGGAAAGATAGGTAAATGTATAGTCACATTCTGCCTGAATCCCATCACTGGCAGATCCATGACACACCACATAAACATCACCGGAAGATAAAAATGTACCGGCTTCAAATGTTACGTTATTGGGATAATCGAATACACCCTCTTCATCACATCCATTAGAGCAGCTTGAAAGGGAATATGCGCCTAGATCTACATCCCCATCCGTGCCATTATAAATCTCAAGGTATTTATTGTTACTGGAGCCTTCAGCAGCCTCTGAAAAGAATAGGTTCGCAAGTGAAGGAGGAGGCTCACCACCACCAGCTAATGGTGTCACTTTTAGTTTCAGTAAATTAAATGCCGGATTGTCCAACTCTAAACTATTATCAGTTAACATATCCACACTGAACATTGCACCTCCAAAGGAATCCTCGAGCATACAGGAGGACATTAAGTTTGACCAGCCGGTATTATCCCAGGAGACTGTAATCAAATTATCTGTGCCATATGCCAATATAATATCATAAACATGTTCCACTAGGTCATCAGCAGATCCATTCAAAATCTGTGTGTAGTACCGGTCTCCTCCCCAGCCAAGGGCCGCGTCAAACGCTGGCGGCGGTGGTGCAGGAGGAGCATACGAATCTATTCCGTCATCATATCCATCGGTTGCATCCGGCGAAAATCCAGCGGTCATTGTATACGTGTTGCCTTCACCGGATACATTAACGTCGAAAGAAAAATTTGGATCGCCTGCTGGAGGTTCGTCACCAGGACATCCGCTCCAAGCATGTGACTCAAGAACTATGTCACCATCCGTAAGGAAAAATCCACGATTGTGCCACTCGGTGTTATAGGCACACTCATCCGGAACATCTTCAACCTGGTCCCATCCACCACAGGTATATTTGTATTCATAAGCAATGTCTGAGGCATAAAGGGCCATGGATGCCGTATAAGTTCCATCACCATCACCATCGGAGAGCTCAGCTCCCCAGCCTGACCATCCATCCATTGTACCTGTTACCCAGGGATTACCATCACAGGGAGCATCAGTTAGTTGAAAGGTAACATCATACTCGTCTGCACAGGTCTGACAAGGCACAGTAAATCCCGTGTCTCCGCTGATAGAACCATCTGGCCCTACAACAACAACTGGGTTTGCATCAAAACCTGCGAATGAGGGCAGCCAGATTCCCCATTCAGATCCGTCATTCTCAATGGCGCCCCACTCATGGCTACCTGACTCAAGGTCAAGGGTGAGGGTCCAGGTTCCGGTTCCGTCATTTGTCATATCAACCGTGGCCCAGTTTGTCATGGAACCCTTAAGCTCAACATCCTGGTAATTATTGCCATCATCAACAACAGTAAATGTTACAGGGAACGTGTCCGGCTCATCTGAACCGGCAGCGGGAGTCACCTTTAATAGTAAACTATTAAATGCCGGGTTGTCTAAGGTTAAGGATGTATTAGATAACATGTCTATATCAATACCTAATACTCCGCCAAAAGCATCCTGAAGCTGACAGGAACTCATTAAATCTGACCAGCCGGTGTTGTCCCAGCTAAGTTCAATTAAATTATTGGTATCATAGGCAAGTGCAATAGCATATTCATGCTCAACAAGATCATCAACAGACCCGTTTAGGATCTGTGTATAATACCGATCACCGCCCCAGGTAAGTGCCGCGTCAAACGCTGGCGGCGGCGGCGCAGGAGGTGCATAACTGTCTATCCCGTCATCGTATCCATCTGTAGCATCCGGGGAGAATCCAAAGGTTAGGTCATAGCCATCTTCTCCCCCACCGTTGGCACTGATGGTAGCACTAAAATTTGGATCGCCTGCAGGTGGTGCCTCACACGTTGCATCACACGTACCGGCACAGTATGCAAGATCTACATCAGCTCCGGAAACTGTAAATATATAATTAGCATATTCATCATTTCCATTCCAGCAATCTCCTCCAATTGGAGCATTAAATACAACACCCCAACCTGACCAGCCATCTGCTTCACCAGTGACAGCAATTACAAATTCAACTGTATTATTATCAGCTAAACCTTCCAGTGTTCCTGTAAATACTCCATCTTCATCTGAATCGCTTAGTTCAACACCCCAGGCTCCCCAGCCATTCCATGATCCATTTATAACTACACTTGGATAATCAGCATTTGGATAGTCTGAGGCATTCATGTCAATTGAAAAATTTGCTGAATATGTTGTAGGAGGCGTCAATTCATCACATGTACCGTCACCGCAAACGGCAAAACAAGCATTCACTGTTACGTCTTCTTCACCCAGATCAATATGACGATCATTATAGGGAGGAACTGCACAATCCTGACCGCCAATACTTTCCTTACAGCTCCAGTCGGGGCAGTTACCGTTCAAAAATGTATAATCTGTACTTAAATTGGCAGGAAGCGTCATCGTAATTGTCCACACATCATCTCCATCCTCATCGCTCATGGGATTATCACCAGGATTACCAAAGGTCCCGCCACCGGCTAAGAAAACGCCATCCGCGGAAGTCTCAACATCGCTCATATCCAGGTTAAAGGTAAGATCGACTGTAGCCGTAGCTCCTTCACCCACAACATCATTTTCATCTCGTGGTTGAATCTTGTAGGCACCATAACCATAATATACCGGACCTGCTACCTCGTAATCATTACCATCGATCGGGACAAAAGCAAACATCATATCATCCAATACAACGGAGCCGCTTCCATCATCTATGGACCATTCGCCATAGCCAAGATCTGCGTTATCACAAGTACCGGCAGTGGCTACCAGAACACTTTCGTAATCCTCCGCATTGACTGCTCCTGTTCCAAGACTTACTGCCTCAGGCAAAGCGTTCCCGGATGAATTTACGGTGAATTCCTCTAGGTCTAAGAGCTCTGTTAAATCATAGTATTCCGTGACAAGAGCTACAATGGTAATATCATCGCCAACTGATACTAAAGTATCCGTAGCATCATAAACATAAATACCATTCCAGGCACCGGAACCATCCTGTATCCAATAAGCTCCGCTAGCAACAGCGGTCACAATTCCTGAGGTCTCTACATATTCACCTGCAAAAGGTGAAGCATCAGCCTGTCCCTGGATTTCAGAGATTGTCGCTAATGTTGGATAATCACAGCAGTCCTCTGTCCCATCCTCACATCCGTCAGAATCCGAATCATAGTTCAGAGCTTCAGGATCAAGGCATCCCCAGTTTCCTGTGGGTAAACCATTGTGGTCAAACCATACAAACGGATCAAAGCCATCAGGAGCATCCTGGGGACCGTCTCCTCCGCCGCCATCATTATCGATAGCCCATTCAGCTGGATCAAAGGTAGCGTTTCCTCCAGCTATATCAGAATTACGTTCGGCGCGGCCATCCTCGAATTCGTGGTCAGTTCCTGTACCATCTTCACCCGGACGTCCATACATATCTGCAATGTTGCCATCAGGATCAACTAAGGCAATATTATCATCACCGTTGCTGTCAGCAGCTCCGCCCGTATCAATATCCTGGTCTGCTTCAACGCCATACATGCTCTCAAAAGCCGTACCGTTTGGTGAAATGACATAAAACCCACCAGCAGAAATTGTACCTGTCAGAGCGACCGGATCCTGTGGATCAGCATTTCCATTTGTCCAGCGCTGGAGAGCCCAGCCAGAGCCCAGGTCAATATCTTCCCCGCCAATATTAAACAGTTCCACAAATCGTGCACTTGATGCATTATTTGGGTCTGCAAGTTCTGTAATAAAAACATCTAGTGCTGGGCCAGCATCGCATTCTCCCGAATCTAAATCCCAGCATAAGGCAGCATTCCAGCAACAATTTGGATCATCTTCACAACCTTCCTGGTTTTGATCCATATTATAATCAGTACATGCTACAGGCGCTGCATAATCAGTAGGCGTCACTTTTAGTTTCAACAAATTAAATGCCGGGTTTGTCAATTCCAAACTAGTAGCAGTTAACATATCCACATTGAACATCACGCCGCCAAAGGAATCCTGGAGCCAGCAGGAGGACATCATATCTGACCATCCGGTATTATCCCAGGTGATTGTAATTAAATTATCAGACGCGTATGCTAATACAATATCATAAACATGTTCACTTAAATCTCCATCTCCAGCTAAAACCTGTGTGTAGTACCGGTCTCCTCCCCAGCCTAAGGCCGCGTCAAACGCCGGCGGAGGCGGTGCAGGAGGTGCATACGAATCTATTCCGTCATCATATCCATCGGTTGCATTTGGCGAAAATCCAGCGGTCATTGTATACATTGATCCATCCCCGGTTGCATCTACAGAGAAATCAAAATCCTGGGCAGTGGTCCAACTCGTTGCTGCGAGAAAAGCCAAGGTAACAAGTGTTGGTTTTAAAGTATTTTTTATCATGGTAAATCCTCCATGTCTGTGGTTTTTTTTTAGTTTATTATTATTCAATTATTTCAAATCTCTATTCCAGAAAAATATCCAATCATCTTATTTGTTGTTTAAGTAGTTCATATCCAAAATCTTTGGTTCTATAGCAATTCTATTGGTCCATTATCAAAAATATTTGGTAAAAAAAAGCAGCTCCCGCTGCTAATGAGAAAGGGGTGCCACAATTGAATTGCAGCACCCCTTGAATCTCTTCCTTATTTCATAAGGATCATCTTTTTCACAGCATGATAATCACCTGCTGTGATCATGTAAACATACACACCACTGGATACGGGTTCACCGGCCAGGTTGGCACTATTCCAGACTACCGTATGGTAACCTGCATGCCGGACATCATTCACCAGTTCAGTGACCTTTTGTCCCATGATGTTGTACACCGTAATTGTCACAAAGGACTCTTTCGGTAATCCGTAACTGATATTTGTTACGGGGTTGAATGGATTCGGATAGTTTTGAGAAAGCACGTATGCCTCCGGAACCACAGGTACCTTCGCTAGAACAAAGTCACTTGCATTTCCGATTACCTCAATCGTTCCTGTACCTTTCAACTCATATTCGGTATTGTTACCCGTCAGGACCCAGCGCATCTGCTCACCGGCAGGTATGGTAATATCGTAGTCAATGGACAATCTATCTGTATTGTTCATCACTTCAATGGTACCATCATTTTCAGCAATCTTCCAACCGCCGGCAAAACGGACATCAAAAGCACCTTTAGGTGGCATTGGTGGTAAGCTGTAACTGAGTCTGGATTCATCAGCAACCTTTATGCCAAAGTAGAGTGTCTGCGTATCGTTGAACCGAAGGGTGTTCGCGTCAACAATCTTTTCGATAGTCTTCGCTGAACCTGCCCCGCTTGAAATGGTCACATCACCATCAGCGCTTGCACGCACCCAGTAACCTGATCCTGGTTCAATAACTGTAGCCGGATCACCATACGGATAACCATACATCGTACCCGCTATCACGATCCCACTTGGATCGTCTAGCATTGCAGCACCAGATACACTACCGATCATATTCCAGCCTTCAGAAAGGGAAACTGTGACGTTATCCACAGGATCACCTGAAAGTACATCAGAACCATCTGACTCAAAGCGCAGCCAGTAGCCGGCTCCAAGAGCAAGTGCTTCTTCCGGATCACCATACGGATATGAATAGAGAGTTCCGCCTATTGATCCACTGAAAAGTGCACCAGGGCTTGAATCCTCAACGCCAACCGGCAGACTAACCATATTCCAGCCTTCAGCGTGATCCACTGTAATATCCACGGTTGATGGGCCGCCACCTGCCATTGCACATGCAGGTCCTACCCATTCTGAGTACCAGCCATCGTCTACCGCAGCAACTTCACCACACACTTCATCACCTTCCACGAAACCGTAAACTAATATTTCGTGATTTGGAGTCGCGAAACAATAGGGCGTGCCAAAGTATTCAAAGCAGAGTTCAAAAGTAATATCCCTTGATTCCATATCATCAGATTGATTCTGACCATCTGCTAAATTGAACACTGAGATACCGCTGTCTCTACTCCCTAATACCAGTTCTCCTGCAAACGGAGCACCGCCAGACAGCAACTCACCAGCATTTACGTCACTGATAGTCCAGGACACTTCACTCTGCCAGGAACCGCCACCACAGATAACTTCATAGGTTCCGGCATCTAAGGTCAGGGTTCCTTCAGCATAGTCACCGGTTTCAATTGTAAACTCATTTCCGCCGATATTGAGCACATTTCCGTTCCAGCCGTCTCCATAGGCATCCCACATTTGAACGAGCAGATCGAAGGATCCACCGCCGCCGCCGCCGAGTACCAATTCTCCGTCAAATGGCGCACCGCCAGAAAGCAGTAAACTTCCATCTGCACCCAGGATTTCCCAAGACACTTCACTCTCCCAGGAACCGCCACCACAACTGACAGGATAGGTTCCAGCATCTAAGGTCAGGCTTCCTTCGGCATAGTCACCGGTTTCAATTGTAAAAGCATTTCCGCCGATATCGAGCACATTTCCGTTCCAGCCGTCTCCATAGGCATCCCACATTAAAATGGTCAGATCGTAGGATCCGCCTTCGCCGCCGCCTTCATGCTCCCATGTCCAATTAACAGCAGGAGTATCGCCTTCGCCGTCTCCATCCGAATCGAACATTAAACCTTCAGCAGCAAAATCAGTAGGTGGTGCTGGAGGTTCTACGAATTCCATTTCCACACACGCAGGCGGTTCAGATTCAGGACCAGTGTTACCACTTAAAGTGGCAGACACTGTATAGCAGTGATTATCTCCTCCGCCAGGCACAACATCTTCATCCATGTATTCCTGGGCAAGGAGACCACTGGCCAATTCCACGTAATCGCCGCCATTTGAACTGCGGGAGACTGTATAGGTCATCTGCTCAAACGTTATAAGCTCCACCGTTAAGGTATACGGACCTTCAGCTTCTCCATAGTAATCACGGGCAGCAATGAGGAACTCGACCGGATGATCCAGTGTGTTTGCAAATTCACATTCCAGATAATTTTGCTCTGAAACATAGCATAATGCATAGGCTGGATCGATCTCAAGGGCAAACAGGCCTAAGTCCATTAAACCGGTTTCATTGATATCGGTCAGCGTAGCGTGTAAGCTCTCCCCGTTATTAACAGTGATGCTGTACCAGTCTGCATCTCCCATACACATTTGCAAGTCGTACGAACCTTCAGCAATAGCTTCCGGAGTTGTATAACTGTCGTTTTCAACCCCATCATTATCATTATCTTCATAAGAGTCGTCTACACAGTCTTCACCTGGTTCATTTTCATTAACCTGAAATGTAAACGGACCCGGACCCCATACACTGCTCCAAAAGATCTTCACATTTGTACCGGCTGCAAGGTTTACGACAACCGTAGATGGTCCATAGTATCCGCAGCAATCATCATTGTTGCCAAGTTGATCACTGTAAATTCCATCATCACCGATATCACAGGAGCCTAAGAGATACAAGTCTGTATCCCATTGCGCATCGCCGGTCTCATTCTGAGAAGTGACCTCAAGCTGACAGTCGGTAGCTGTGGTGTACTCAAACCATTCATCTTCACCGGTAGCCTCGTTTGCACCAAGGACGGCAACATTTGAACAATCGCACGCTTCACCGGGCAGGACACAGCTTCCGTCATCCTCGGTGGCATCTGGATCGTAATTGCACGCATTCGGATCGGTACAGCCAAATTCTTGCGAAGCACCGCCCACAGTAAAGCTAGATTCTCCAGCAACACCCTGGGCAATAATCTCACCGGTTTCATCATCGGTGATATTCCAGGATATCTCACTGTCCCAGCTTCCGCCTCCAACAACAATGGTGTAATCTCCGTCACCCAGGCAGAGCGCATCTGATCCTTCAGATCCGCTAGTTAAACCACCGCTAGCCACTTCTTCTCCAGCTGCATTGGAAATAGTGTACGTTGCGCCGTTCCATCCGTCACCATATGCATCAATCATGTTCATGGTAAGGCACTTATCTATGCAGCAGGTTCCATCATCTTCCGTGGCGTCTGGATTATAGTTGCATGCTGCATCATCCGTACAGCCAGGGACACCGCCGCCTACTGTAAACGCAAGGGAAAAGTAAGTATCATACGGCATAACACCTTCAGCGATAATCTCACCGCCAACGGAAACCACAACTGTCTGGCCCCCATCGCCATAAGAGTCCCAGCATTCCACGGAATAATCGCCATCCGGCAGAGGCAGGACTTGCGTCTGACATTCGTAGCCTTCAGAGAAAAACTGATCATCAAGGAGGTACAGGTTGTTCTGGTAGTCCCAGACATTCCAGCTACCTTCGCCGGGATAATTATCAATGCACACTTCAATAGTCACATCCGTATCTCTATTGCCGGGAGGATCATAAAGCGGATCGCTCATGAGTCCATTGTGTCGTGAAGCGGGAGTATGATTCTTGTAATCCTGGAGCGTCCAGCTGGAAATGGGCGTTGCATTCGCATGCATGGATTCTAGCCTTTGAAACTTTCTCAGCCTGTTCGCTTCCGCTCTCTCCTGTTCATACCATTCAGGGCTTCTGAGCGTACGGTCGTAGCCCTCCTTATATTTACCTGGAAGCACCTTCTTTGTATGACCCTTATTGGTCAATTTTGCTTCCGCAATCCGTGACGAAGGATCCACATAAGGCGGATCCCATGCAACCAGGATTGCATTCTGAGCTGCAGACAAAGTGGCCGTCACATTCTGCGGCGCGTCCGGATTTGCAACGGCTGCCGAAGAAAGGCTCAGAGTATAGTTAATTGGATTGGAACCTGCAAAATAGATGGCACCAACATACACTGTTGCTGCATCGTCAGACAGATTAACCCAGGTCGCTTCTTCCTCCGAAAAGGCATTTCCGCTCCCTGCAAGGTCGTCATCGCCACCCCAGGCGCAGATACCGTCACCGGCATAATCCTCAATCCAGAGATCAATATCATTTTCATCTGTTGGATCACCAACTGTCGCAGCCGTCAAGCTTGTCCATGGAGCTACTGTTACAACGCTCCAGTCAACAGCGGAGAATCCGCCGGGCTGTTCAATACCATCCGGGTTATCTTCCATGCACAATGCATAACCAAAGGACCCATCGCCACCGTGGTCTGTAGCCGTATCCTTTGTATCATCATCTTCAAATTCATCGTCAACACAATCTCCTCCTCCAGATCCTGTAATGTTAAGCTCATACTCACCAAATTGACTGGCATAGCCGTCAATCACGATGTAGTACGTATTGCCTGCAAAGACAGGCTGACCCAGAATCTGACTCAGAAAACTGTTATGACTGTTATTACAGGCATCATCGTTGCAGCCAACAAGATTGCCTGCTTCATTTTCATAGACATATGTTTTCGTGTCATAATAAGTCCCTTCGCCGCACAGGTCAATATCAATAGTGCCATCCTCAGTCGCTGTGTAACTGTACACAACATCCGGAGAAAGACTGCCTGTATAAGGACAAGACTCATCATAATTGTCGTAATAAAATTCCGTGGAGCCAAATGCCGTAAATGGGAGACCACCAATCACAATCGGATCATCTACAGTTTCACCGCCTACTGACCCTGTCGGGGTGGCACAGGCTTCATTGGACATATCTGACAAACTGCCATCGGGCAAGATCTGCTCGATAGTGTAACAGTATTGCACGTCTTCAGTGACATCACTGTCAATATATGCATTGCCGGATATGCCTGACGCAATCTCTGAGCCGTCACGGTAGAGGTTGTATGTCGGGAGATAGAGCTCTGTCACAGTATATGTCACAGTATAACCCTGTGGGTCAGCAATAAACAATGGATGTAAGATCGTTCCATTATTATCAGCTCCATTAACGCCGTCAAACCAGACGTTCAGCCAACCACCTGCGGGATCCCAAGAAAATCCGGAGGAGTAAATAAAACTGGCTGGATCACAGCTGCAATCCGACGTCAGTATTATTCCAGCATTGGATATTGGTCCATCGGCCTGGACATAAACATCTACATTATTCGCTGAATAGGGAAGTGTAAGCTCATACCAGACTGCGTCCCAGTTTAACACACCTTCACAGTCAACAGTCGCATCCGCATTCGTTCCTGTAATCTCAACCGGATAAGGACCCTCTACAAGTTCAGCATCTTCACAATTATCATTGTCAGGCGGTGGAAAAGCGCAGCAGCCATCATCAATCGTAGGCTCTCCTACATAGTCACCTGCACAATTGTATCCATAATTTGGATACGCAGGATCCGTACAGCCATACACTGCAGTGGAGCTTATTTCAAAAGTTGTGCTTCCTCCAGCACCTTCCACAGTCCAATTCAGATAAGGTGTACCATCAGTTCCTGTAACAGATAGATAATTTCCGTTCCAGCCGTCACCATAGGCATCCTGCCCATCAACACTATAGACACCATCATCAAGTGAAGCATCTCCAGCAAAAGGAGCGCCACCCTCTGCAACCAGAGCACCAACGGGATCATAAATCTGCCAGGAGACCTCGCTCTGCCAGGAACCGCCGTCACATACAATGGTTACGTCCGTTGATCTGTTATTCATAAAATCAGGGTTAATCATTGCAGGAACAGGATCAAGCGCTTCATTTTTCTCAGCCCTGTTGGGTGCTGAGTATACTAGAGTGGTCTGTCCAGGTGCAGGTGCCCTGTCCGGCGTTGGCACTGCTTCCCAGCTAAGTGAAACCGCGCCAGGTATTCCGTTGGCCGTCAGGACTGGACCGGTGGGGTTCGCCGAGCCGGTAATCGTCATCACATAATCACCAAAGGCACTACCAAAACCAAAAACCTTGGCATGGTACGTGCCGGCCGTGACAAAAGTTAGATCAACCTGTGAATGGAAGTTGCCACAGGGTGCATCATCGTTGTATCCAAGATACGTAGCATCATCACAGGCGCCCCAGACTTCCAGTTTTGTGTCGAAGCCTGATCCGCAAAGGGATACAGAAAGGTTATCATAATCCTGGTCCACAACAAAGGAGTACCAGTCTGCATCAAGCGCCTCTGTGGTGGCCCCATAAATAGGATCACCATTCACTGGAGAGCCGCCGTCATAGGCACACGTACAATCATCCCCCTCATAGACACAGGATCCGTCATCAATTGTTGCATCTGGATTATAGTTACAGGCAGTTGCATCCGTACAGCCCAAAACATCGTCGGACTCACCAAGGGTGAACGATCCACTATAAGGCGCACCGCCAGCAAGAACGGTTCCGCTTCCGTCATTGTGGTTCAATTCCCAGCTTACTTCACCCTGGAAAGAACCACCGTCACAGGTCATACCATAGTTTCCATCCTCCAAACAGATCGGTGTAGATACACCTTCGGTTCCTGTTGCCAGGGTACCGCTGTATAAAACTTCGCCCGATGAAAAATCGGTAATAGTATAAACGTTTCCATTCCAACCATCGCCATAGGAATCATACATAAACATTCTAAGGTCCCAGGCAGTTGTACAATCATCATATGTACAGGAACCGTCATCATTGGTTGCGTCCGGGTTATAATTGCTTGCATTAGGATCTGTACAGCCCCAGATCTCTTCTACTACATTGAAAGTCACTGTATAGCCCTGTTGAGGATCAAGAAACAATGGATACAGGATTGTTCCATTATTGTCAGGTCCAGAAACGGCGGTGGTGGAATAAAGGTTTATCCACCCATTTGCGCCATCCCAAGCATAGCCCATCCCAATAAAATCATCACAGTTGCAATCATCCATAATTACAATTCCAGCATTGGTTATTGCACCCTCAGCCTGGACAACAATATCTATAAGATTGTAATCATAGGGAAGAGCAAGCTCATACCAGACTGCGTTCCAATTTAAATAGCCCTCGCAGTCAACTGTCGCATTTTCACTCGATGATGTAATCTCAGTCGGATAAGATGTTACAGGTTCAGCATCGGCACAATCATCATTGGCCGGCGTTGGATACTCACAGCATCCGTCATCATGAGTGGCCTCTACATCTTCTCCCGCGCAATTTTGGTTGTAGTTCAGCGCACCGGGGTCGGTACATCCGTACACTGCAGTGGAGCTTATTTCAAAAGTTGTGCTTCCTCCAGCACCTTCCACAGTCCAATTCAGATAAGGTGTACCATCAGTTCCTGTAACAGATAGATAATTTCCGTTCCAGCCGTCACCATAGGCATCCTGCCCATCAACACTATAGACACCATCATCAAGTGAAGCATCTCCAGCAAAAGGAGCGCCACCCTCTGCAACCAGAGCACCAACGGGATCATAAATCTGCCAGGAGACCTCGCTCTGCCAGGAACCGCCGTCACACGAAATGTTGACATCGGTGGACCTGAGACCGGGGTCATAATCAGGATGAACTTCCGAAACGATTGAGGTCGGTTCTTCTCCTTGAGGAGCTTTATAGGTTGCTTCCTTTTTTGCATTTTGCACTGATTCAATATCAATTAAGGGTTTATCCTTATTCTCCAACCCAATATCTGCAAAAACAGAAGAAACCATAAAAATGGTTGAAAGGGTTAATATCAATGTTGCTTTAATGTTAAGTAGTTTCATTTTCTACTCCTTATTGTTTTATTGTTTATCGTTTATTATTTTGAAAATTTGTGTGGAACACACAGCTTGTGGATATAAGAATTGGGCGCAGAAAGGCCCAGAATGGGGGGTATTTTTACCTGATTGTCTATGAGCGCTAATGAACGCGGTAGAGCAAGTATTAACTATTATACCTATGTCTTACCTCCTATATCGATGGTTTACAAACGTTGGATAAAATACTCCAGCCGTTCATAAAACCAATTGCCCAATGATTATCCACAAAACTCAAAGTCAATATAAAAAGTCAAGGTTTCCCTTACAAGAAAAATAATGGAGGCGCCCTCCAAAATTGACCCAGATCACACTTTTTACAGTCACTCGTCGGTGAATAATGATAAAAATAGTCTCTTTTTATTCTCTTTTTACGTTTCTCTTTACTGATCATCCACGATCTGCAACCATTCACAACTAATTCAAAGAATTAATGAGAATGGGCGCAAAAAATAAAGCACTTATCTCTTTATATCAAGTAAAATCTTTTCCTATAATTTTACACAATCTGCAGCGGCCAAACCTGACTAATCCAAAGTTCACTTCCGCTTATATATATACATAAGGGGTGCTAGGATTTATAATAGGTTGCGAATAAACAGCATATGGTATGGTTGCGATAACTCATTTGAAGTAATTTCCAGTGAAATTATTTATCGTAGATTAACATTTAAAGGAATATCAATGTTGCTTAATACAATTTTGGAAACCATCGGGAATACACCAATCGTCCGATGCAATCGGGTCGGATCCGAACTGGACTGTACCCTGTATGCCAAGTGTGAATTCCTGAACGCAGGGGGATCCCTGAAAGATCGTATCGGGATCCGCATGATAGAAGAAGCGGAAAAATCCGGTAAAATCAAACCTGGCGATACTCTCATTGAACCTACTTCAGGAAATACGGGAATCGGAATGGCGCTCACGGCAGCGGTCAAGGGATACAAGCTCATCATTACAATGCCGGAAAAAATGAGCATGGAAAAAGAAGTTGTCCTGAAAGCGCTTGGCGCAGAAATCGTTCGGACGCCAACTGAAGCTGCCCATGATGATCCGGAAGGTCTTATCGAAGTGGCAAAGCGCCTGAATAAGGAAATACCCAATTCACACATTCTTGACCAATACGCCAACCCCAATAACACTGACGCTCATTATTACGGAACTGCAGAAGAAATCCTGGAAGAATTTGGTGCTGATCTTCACATGGTGGTCATAGGAGTTGGAACCGGTGGTACAATTACTGGAGTTGCAAAAAGATTGAAGGAGACAATCCCGAATGTCCAGGTCATTGGTGTAGACCCATACGGATCGATTCTTGGCGGCGGTGATGAAGTGTTTCCATACCATGTGGAAGGAATCGGGTACGACTTTTTCCCCGATGTGCTCGACAATTCACTCGTAGATGAGTACGTGAAAATAAACGATGAAGATTCATTTAACATGGCTAGAAGACTTATCCGTGAGGAAGGTTTATTAGTTGGTGGATCCAGCGGTTCGGTTGCGTGGGCAGCCCTCCAAACTGCAAAGAAACTGGATAAAGATCAGAATTGCCTGATGATACTGGCGGATGGAATCCGGAATTATTTAGGAAAATTCGTTTCCGATGAATGGATGAAGAAACAGGGATTTGATGATTAAGAACAAAATAATTAAGCTATTCCGGACCAACTTTTGGTCCCTCCTATTTTCATTTTTCCTGATATCAATCATTCGTCCCCAGGCACCTGATGAGCGCGGGTATATCGTAAAAATCGGTGACCCCTGCCCGGATTTCAAGTTGGAATTTGCCGATGGTTCCTACACCACTGCTAAAGAACTCAAGGGTAAAGTCATCATGTATCAATTCACTGCCAGCTGGTGCTCAGTATGCATAAAAGAAATGCCCCATATTGAAAAAGATGTCTGGGGGGTATACAAAGACCTGGGGCTGGTGGTTATTGGGATTGATAGAGATGAACCGGTACAAACGGTTCGTAAATTTGCAAAGGAGACTCATATCTCCTATCCCCTTGCCCTGGATCCCGGTGCCAACATTTTCGGATTATTTGCCCACAAAGAAAGCGGTGTCACCCGGAATATCATCATAAATCCAGAAGGAGAAATTGTCTTTCTCACTCGATTGTTCGATCCGGAGGAATTCAAAAAAATGATCCAGGTTATTCACTCCGAACTGGAGAATTCAGTCACCCAGGAGCAAATCCATCTAGGACAGGAAAAATTATCGTTGGAGGGCCAATTAACTGAATTAGACAACTCTATACAGGAAAAGGATAACGATAAAGGACTGAAAAACACAATTCATGAACAGAGAAAAAATATATTTGCAAAGATTAGAGACATTAAAAAAGAGGAAGAAAAAGTTCGACAGAAAAAAGAAAAACTCAGGGAAATCAAAGCAAGCTGATGCACCTATTTATTATTCATAAAATTTTGGGCCGCCTTAATTACTTCCTTTGCGGTTTTCTTCGGTATCCGAACCTTTTCTGAAACAATTTTATAATTAGTTTTTGCTATACCTTTTATATCTGAAAACTCAACAAATAATGTTTTCATGCGCTTTGGACCTATGCCTGGAATTGATTTAAATATTGAGTCAGTTATGCTTTGGGTCCGTTTCTGGCGCTGAAATTCAATAGCAAACCTATGGGCTTCATCACGAATCTTCCGGAGATATATTAGTCCTGCTGATTGTTTTGAAATAGTCTGTGAGTCAGAACACCCCGGCAAAAATACCTCCTCCAATCGTTTTGCCAATCCCACAACAGCAATATAATCCAACCCAAGTTCCCTCAACGCAGAGACGGCCATAGAGAGCTGCCCCTTCCCTCCATCGACCAATATGAGGTCAGGAAGCTTTCCCTTTTCTTTTTGCACACGCTTATACCGGCGGAACACAACTTCACGCATGGCTGCAAAATCATCAATTCCCGCCACTGTTTTTACAGTGAATTTCCGGTACATATTTCTTCGGGATTTTCCATCAATAAAACAAACCATGGATCCCACCGTGTTGGTTCCTCCCAAATGAGAGATATCAAACGCTTCAATATGCCGCGGCGGTGCTTTCAATTGCAGATCATCCTGAAGTTGTTTGAGAGAATTGGGAATATACTCCATACGTTTTTTTCGTTCCAGGATCCATTCACCTAAGAGCAGCTTGGCATTTTGGAATGCAATCCGTATTTCCTTTGCTTTTTCTCCACGCTGTGGATATGTAAAATGAACGGCACCCTGGCGTTTTTGCCGTAACCATTCAAGGAGCTCCTTTTCATCATCCGGTGTAAGTGGAAGAGAAATTTCCTTTGGAATAAAATCGCTGTCCAGATAAAACCTCCCTATGACGAACCGAAGAACTTCATTGTCATCATCCTGAGACTTTAAAGGGATTTTTTCCCTGCTGAACAAACGTCCCTGACGAATCCGAACAATTACGACAAAACCAAATTCACTCTCCCGTGCAAGTGCAAACACATCCCTATTTTCGAATTTTGCTGTTAATTTTCTCTGCCGTTCCTTGAAACTTTTTACAGCTTTTAATTGATCCCGGAATCGCCCGGCATCCTCATAACGCAATGTGCCTGCTGCTGCTTCCATCCTATCTAAGAGATAGTTTTCTGTCTCCTGTGTCTGACCATGAAGGAACTGAATAACGTGTTTGATCATCCTGTTGTATTCCTCCCTGCTTACCAGGCCTTGGCAAGGACCTTCGCATTTTTTGATGTGGTAATCCAGACATAAAGATATCTTTTGCTGTCGTACAATTTCATCATCCATAAAAAAACTGCAACTGCGAATCTGATAAATTTTATGAAGCATCTTTAAAATTTGCCGCAGGTAGCGTATATCTGTGTAGGGACCAAAATATTTTGACCCGTCTTGCACAATATCCCTGGTTAAGAACACCTGCGGATAAGGTTCGTTAGTGATCCGGATGAAGGGATAGGATTTATCATCTTTCAGATCGATGTTATATTTTGGTTTGTGCTGTTTAATAAGATTGGCTTCCGTGAACAGAGCTTCTACTTCACTGGAAACTACGATCCACTCCAAGTCTGAAATCCGTTTGATCATGGATTGGTTTTTCGGAGTCTGATACTTATTCTTCTGGAAATAGGACCGAACCCGGTTTCGGAGATTTTTTGCCTTCCCGATATAGATCAGGTTATCCTGTTTATTTTTGAAAAGATAGACACCTGGATCAGTGGGAAGTTTCTTTATCTTTGAAGTAATATCCATTTTCTATGGGTAAAATTGGGAAATAAAGAAATCTAAGGAAAGAGGAAAGAAGGTAAAATTAGGTAGACCATTCAAAGAAATAAAAAAATGATCTGCCTTTATCTAAATCATTAAATCAAATAAATCGTTCGGTTTTTCTCCCCATTTTATTTGGGTTTCTGCGCTAATTCCACAAGGACACCACCCGTGCTTTTCGGGTGAATAAAAACGACCCGATTCTCCTCTGCTCCTTTCAGCGGCACATCGTTGATTAGTTGAATATCAGCCTGTTTCAACTCTGATATCGCTTCTTCTATATTTTCTACTTCCAGACAGATATGGTGAATTCCGGATCCTTTTTTTTTGAGAAATTTTGCAATGGACGATTCTTGACCGGTTTGCTCCAATAATTCCACCTTACCCCTTCCGGTATCGTAAATATCAGTGATCACTCCCTCCCTTTCAACTATTTCCCTGTGTGTACGGTCTAGCTTCAGCACCTGTCTCCAAAACGGTGCAATTTTATCTATACTTTCTGTAGCAATGCCTATGTGTTCTATTCCTAATATTTTCAATTTTTCTTCAATTCACTTTGGACATATTATTATTTCAGTGAGACTATCCTTCACTTAATTACGAAAATCCGGCTTTCGCTTCTCAACAAAAGCAGTGAGACCTTCATCCGTTTCGCCACTCCCAAAAAGTTCACTGAATGCTTTGACTTCCAAGTCCAATCCCTCATCCAATGTTATGTCCATTCCTTTGTTAATGCACTCTAAAGAAATACGAATTGCTTCCGGTCCATTTTTCAGGATGGATTGAGCAACCTCGCAGGATTTATCTAATAATTTATCTAACGGAGCCACATGGTTTACCAAGCCAATATCCAGGGCTTCCTTTGCTGTGATCATCTCACCTCCTGTGATAATTTCCACAGCTTTCCCTTTTCCTACCAATCGCGGTAAACGCTGGGTTCCGCCCCAACCCGGAATAATACCTAAACGGACTTCCGGCTGAGCAAACCGGGCATTTTCACCAGCGATACGAATATGGCACGCTAAACTGATTTCACATCCTCCACCAAGGGCAAACCCATTTACTGCTGCAATGACCGGCTTTGGTGAATTCTCAATGATTCGAGTTAAATCCTGTCCGCTCTTCCCAAATTCCAGTGCTTCGGATGGTTTCATCTTTTGCATGGCTTTTATATCCGCCCCGGCGATGAATGCCTTTTCTCCTGCTCCTGTCAGGATAATAACTCCAACTTGTGAATCTGCAATACAGGATTCAAACGCTTCCTTCAATTCAGATATTACTTCCAGATTCATCGCATTGAGGGCATCCTGCCGATCTATGGTTACGATAGCAATATGGTCTTTTATCTCTACTCGAATGTACTTCATCCGGTCTCCATTTATACGATAAAGGTTAATTTATCTTCTGAACGTCCGGCTAAACAGAACCACAACTGTAAAAATCTCAAGTCTCCCCAGCAACATACAAAAAGTAAGAAGCCATTTACCAACACCAGGCATCAAAGCATAATTGTCAGTTGGGCCAAATTCCCCCAATGCAGGACCAATGTTGCCCAAAGCTGATGCTGCAACCCCCATGGATGATTTAAGATCGATATTTAAAGTCGTTAGAAAAAATGAGGTAAATACAAAAATAAAGACATAAAAAAGAAAAAAACCCAATGTGTTGCGAATAACATCTCCACTGATATAACCCTTCCCGATCCGAATCGGGATAATTGCTTTAGCATGCAGCATTCTTCGAGTTTCCAACGCTGCATATTTCAGTATCAGCATCACTCGAACAATCTTCATCCCTCCTCCGGTTGATCCACCCATGCTACCGACAAACATAAGTATTAAAATGAGAAACTGGGCAAAAAACGCCCATAATTCATAATCTGCGGTTCCATATCCGGTTGTAGTGAGAATGGAAACTGTTTGGAACAATGAATCACTGAAACAGGCATGTGACCAATTCCCTGATCTAATCACAAGGCTGATAGTCAACACCACCGTGACAAGTGCGATTAACCCAAAATAGGTCAAAAATTCACTATTCCTGAAATAGGATTTAATATCTCCTGTAATTGCCCGGAAATGGAGGGAAAAATTCACACCTGCGATGAACATAAAAAAGATTATTATATAATGAATGCCCACATTATCATAAAATCCAATACTGGCATTTTTGGTAGAGAATCCCCCGGTTGGCATAGTGGTAAACGAATGACAAACAGCATCAAACCAATTCATACCTGCTATCTGTAACATTATAATTTCTGCTATAGTGATACCAATATAAATCATCCATAGATATTTAGCTGTTTCACGAACCCTGGGGCGAATTTTATCTGAAACGGGGCCTGGAACTTCAGCTTTAAAAAGCTGTACTCCACCCACTCCTAAAAGCGGAAGAATAGCAATGGTAAAAACAATGATACCCATCCCTCCAATCCACTGAATAAACGAACGCCAAAAAAGAATCCCATGGGGTAAACTCTCAATTCCATTGGGCAGATGAGGTAATGTTACGGGATTCCCGATTATGGTGGCACCTGTTGTTGTCACCCCAGACATTGATTCAAAAAAAGCATCCGTAATATTTGGGATTGCTCCGCTTAGATAAAACGGTAACGCACCGACGATTCCGGTAATAATCCAGGCAAAAGTTACTATGGCAAATCCATCTTTATTTGTAACAGAATACCCTTTTCTGGTAAAAAACCAGATCGGTAAACCAATAATAATTGATATTGCAAATGAATAAAGAAATCCGGAAAGATCACTTTCACCAAAGCCAAAAGCAATGCCCGCTGGAATGAGCATGGAAATTCCCAACAGGGTCAACAAAGCTGCCAAGATATTTAAGATGGACCTTATGTTCATGGTTTAATGAATAGTTTCCGAAGTTTTGGCACCGCTTTATTTTTTGCAAAAACAAGGACAGTATCTTCATGAGTCAATTGAGAATCTCCACGGGCAATACTAAGATGTCCATGGTGGTTAATTACACCGACAATGCTTTCTTTTGGGTAATCAATTTCCGAAAGGGGAAATTGTGTCACCCGGCTGCCGGGTTCAGGCATAATTTCAATTACCTCAACATCCAATTCATCAAAAGTAATGAGAGAAACCTCAGACTGATCACTTCGAATTTCCCTAATTATTGTATTCACCGTGGACATATTCTTACTGACAACTGCACCAATCCCAATTTCCTGAATGATAGGTAAATAATCGGTGGTGACCATATGCATTATTGCTTGTTTTACTCCTAAATGATGGGCTAAAAAGCCAGACAGAAGATTTGTTCTTTCGTTTTCCGTCACAGCAATGTAACTGTCAATTTCATGGACGTTTTCTGATTTCAAGAATTCCACATCAGTTCCATCGGCATGTATCACCATTGTATCTTGAAGTTGATTTGCAATTATTCCGGCTTTATCTCGACGGTTTTCCACCATTCTGACTGACATCTTATCCTGCAATTCTTCTGCAAGAGACCTCCCAATTTTACTTCCACCAGAAATCATGATGCGTTTTGTTTTCACTGCAGGTATTCCAATTAATTCCAGCAAATTCTCCAATCGCTTTGTTTTTACTATGAAATTAACTGTCGAATTTTCCTCAAAAATAAAATCACCCCAAGGGATTACAGTATTACCATTTTTCTTTACCGATACAACACCGAATTTAAAATCGGTACAGCTTTCACATAATGACCGAACAGAGCTCCCCACAATTTTACAATCTGCGTTTATCCGGAGCCCTATCATTAACAGCCTGCCTCCTTCAAATTCCTTTATATGTTTTGCGTAGGGATGGCATACCAACCGGACAATTTCCTCGCAAACGACTTTCTCCGGATGAATAGTTAAATCCACACCGAATTTCTCGGGACGAATAATAGAATCACGCTCACTATATTGTTGGTTCCTGAGCCTGGCAATTATTTTTTTAGCTCCCAAGACATGTGCCTGCTGAGAAGAAATCAGGTTTACTTCATCCGATCTTGTGAGAGCCAATACATAATCTGCTCCCTCAACATTTGCTTTCAATAAGTTTTTCGGACTTGCACCATTCCCTTCCACAACGATTACATCCAGATGTTCAGTAGCTCGGCGACATTTTAATGGATCAATGTCAATAATCGTAATATCAAAATTCTCCTGACTGAGTGCTTTTGCTACATGGAACCCAACCTCTCCTACTCCAATAATAATAATTCTCATATAAAATCCTTTCGCCAGATTTGGACAATTGTTAAATCTACAATAAACATAGAAAAAAAGGTAAAAGAATAAACCCCTTAATTAAGCCTGGTAATATCAGCTCCGAGACTGCTGAACTTCTCTTCAATCTTTTCATAGCCACGGTCAATATGGTATACGCGACTAATTTCAGTTTTCCCTTCCGCCATAAGTCCTCCAACTATTAATGAAGCGCTGGCACGAATATCGGTCGACATAACCGGCGCACCAACCAAATCTTTCCTTCCTTTTATACAAGCAACATTATCCGATACCTGTATCTCAGCACCAAGCCGATTTAACTCAGGTACATGGGAAAACCGGTCATGATACACCGTATCGGTTACAACAGAATCACCTTTTGCAATAGTCATGAGAGCTATCCATTGCGCCTGAAGATCTGTTGGATAGCCAGGAAATACTGCCGTTGTTACATCAACAGGCAAAATGACATCACTTTTCCTTACGCTAATTTTCTTCCCTGATATTTTTATCTTTGCTCCGGTTTGTTCCAGCTTCTCCAAAAGTACTTTTAGATGACCTGGCTCTCCACCGAGAACTGTCACCTCACCAAGGGCAGCCCCTGCAATGAGAAAAGTCCCTGCTTCGATCCGGTCAGGAATGACAGAGACATCACTTGGTGATAACTCTTTTACTCCTTCTACCGAAATTTTATGTGTGCCAATCCCGGTTATTTTGCCGCCCATCAAATTGAGGAACTGACATAATTGGACGATTTCCGGCTCACAAGCTGCATTTTCAATAACGGTGGTCCCATGAGCAGTGACAGCAGCCATAAGGATGTTCCCTGTTGCACCAACAGATGGAAAATCAAAACGGATATGGTTTCCTTTCAGTCGTTTTGCTTTAGCATGGATATATCCTTCATCAAGGGTGACCTTCGCACCAAGCAGTTCCAGGCCTTTCAAATGAAAATCAATCGGTCTTGGACCCCAGGCACACCCACCGGGTAAAGAAACTTTTGTTTCGCCGAATCGGGCAAGGAGCGGTCCTAAAACATAAAACGAGGCACGCATAGTTTTTACCAAATCATAGGGGGCTACTGGCGTATCGACATGTTCACTATCAATCCAGAGGTCATTTCCTTTTAAATGTGTCTTCGCCCCAACTAATTCAAGAAGTTTAATCATTGTCCGGGTATCCCGCAAATCTGGAACCCTGCTTATATGAGTTGTACCACCAACCAGTAAGGAAGCTGCCATGATCGGAAGAACAGCATTCTTCGCCCCGCTTAGAGTGACTTCCCCTTTCAGTGGTTTCCCACCATGAATGATAATTTTATCCATGAGCTGTTTTGGTAAACAAATTAAATGGTTGATAATCACCATCTGGTAAATCACCAACACTCAATAGCTGGTTAATCACATCCAATCGTTCATTTTTATCGAGATATCGAATGGTTATATAAGTGTCTGAATCCTTGATCGTTTTGTTAATATGGATATGGTGGTTTGCTTTCGAAGCAATTTGTGGAAGGTGTGTAATACAAATGACCTGCCTGTTCCTGGATATTTTCACCAGGCTCTCCGCAACCGTTTCTGCAGTAGTTCCCGAAATTCCAGAATCAATTTCATCAAAAACCAATGTTTCTACAGGATCATTTTTTTGAAATACTGACTTAATTGCCAGCATTATACGAGAAATTTCTCCACCGGAAGCAATACCAGTCAAAGGTTTTATCTGTTCACCAGGATTAGCACTCATATAAAATTCAACCCAATCATATCCATTGGAATTTATTTTTACCGGCTTGTCATGAAAAGAGATGAAAGATTCCTCTTCAATCTTTTGGTTGACCCTGATTTCGAACTTGGCAGAGGGCATACTTAATTTATGCATTTCCTGTTCAATATGTTTAGAAAGTTTTTCAGCTTGAACAATACGAACCTCATGTAGATGGTCAGAAAGCTTTTGAAATTGTTTTTCCAAATCGTCAATTTTATTATTGAGCGCTTCTGTATCTAATTCGAAATTTATCAGGTTGTCTAACTCATCTTTAATTTCTTTTCGATAAGCCCTGACCGCTTCCAGCGATCCTCCATATTTCCTCTTTAAACTCTCAATTTCTTGTAAACGAATCTCAATAGTATTCAAATTCTCTTTATCAGGATTAAGTGAATTAGAATAATCAGACAAACTCATTGAAGTATCCTGAATTGTTGTAATAGCATTACTCAACCCTTCAAGATAATTATTTAGATGCTCATCATATCCTCCCAGTTTTTTCAATTCCTTCGCAGTGGCTGACAACCGGTTATAAATTGAATGATCACTTTCAGTAAAATCCTGTGTTATTTTTTCAATACTGTCAACTAATTCATCGATATGGTTAAGAATCTTAAAATCATTTGTAAGGTGGATATCTTCCTCATCTTTAGGGTTAACTCCATCAATCTCTCTTAATTGAAATTCTAAAAGTTCTTTTCGTTCTTCATTGCTTTCTTGGGTCTCCAATGCAGTTTTTAATCTGTTTTTAGTAGATATCACGGAATGAAAAATATCTGTAATCTTTTTCACTTTTTCTTCCAGACCACAATACCGATCCAAGTAATCAATATGTTTATCGCGATTCATTATAAATTGCTGTTCATGCTGACCATGAAAATCAGCCAGAGGAGCCGTTCGGGATTTAAAGTCTATCTCTTTAACAGGCTCATCTTCGATATATGATTTCATCCTTCCTTTATCTGAAAGAATTCTCCGATAGTTCTTCCCATCAATATCAGCTTCAACCACTGTTCGGCTTTTTCCACTTTTAACCATATTCTTATTCCCTTTAGCACCTAAAGCCAAACTCAAAGCTTGTAAAAGAATTGATTTCCCTGCACCAGTTTCACCAGTTATGATGGTGAACCCGGGCATAAACTCCAGTTCTAATTCTTTCAAAATGGCGAAATCTCGAGTATATAAACGATTAATCATTTTCCCTGGAAATCCACACTGTTAATACACTACCAAAAATAATCCCCGATACATCAGCTAACATATCAAATTGACTCGATAACCGCCCTGGAATAAAGCTCTGCCAGTATTCGTCAAAACCAGCGAAAAGCATTCCATAGATTAATATTAAGGGTATCCAGTTCCAGGTTGGATTCCGGACACATTTCACAGTAAAAAAACCAAGTATGGAATATTCAATAAAATGGAATAATTTATCTAGGTTATATAATCCAATATCCGGGAAAGCCCCTCCTGGTATACTTGATACTGCAAGAATGGAGACTGAACAAACTCCAAACAGTATACGATAATTAGCAATACTCATACTGTTTGATAGCTTCCGGAATGGTCTCAAGAAGATCACCTGCTAAAAGTCCCCTGTAGCCTAAATCTCCACTAGCTATATCTCCTGCAAGTCCATGAATATACACTCCACACTGCGCCGCTTCAAAAGCTGGGATACCCTGGGCTAAAAATGATGCAATAATACCAGCTAAAACATCACCTGTCCCGGCAGTAGCAAGCCCGGGGTTCCCGGTGGTGTTCATCACAACCTCGTTCCCGAATCCCGTACATGTGGGAGCATTCTTCGCTACAATCACTCCGGGAAAATCCTTTAAAAATGACTCCAGCGTCTCAGGAAAATTGCTTTGAATTTCCTGAATGTCTTTTCCAAGAAGGGAAGCCAACTCGCCATAATGAGGTGTGATAACAAAAGGAGCAGAAATTTGTTGGAATAAATCCAGATTGTTAATAAAACACCTAAGGCCGTCTGCATCAATAACCAGGGGCTTCTCTGAAGATAAAATAATTTTTTCAATCAATTGTCTGGTTGTTTCCTTGGCTCCTAATCCCGGCCCAATTAAAATAACATCACACCAATCCAAGTGTGAATGAATTTCTTCAAAATTCTGTTCAGCTAAATATCCTTTTCCACCATCTTTACACGCGAATGTCATTCCTTCCATGAGATTTGTTTCATAAATAGAATTCAAAGATTCCGGAGCAGAAGTCATTGTTAAACCAACACCACTGCGCAATGCTGCTGTAGTCGAAAGAGCTGCCGCTCCAGTCATCCCATTTGAACCAGCAAGGATCAATACTTTTCCTTGACGATGCTTGTACGTACCTGAATCGGGTTTTGTTAAATGCTCAAATGCTAAATCCTCCTCAAAGGATCTCCAATTCACCCCTTCCAACTCGTCCAGCACATCAGGAAATCCTATTTGTGCGGGATAAATTTCTCCGCAATAGCTGGATCCTGGATTCAGCATCATTCCAACCTTTGCCCATCCCATAGTGACGGTTAAAAGAGCTTCCACAGCGTCCTTTGATGCTGAACCGGTATCTGCATTCACTCCCGATGGTATATCAATGGAAACCACAGTGCAATCCTGCTGATTGATCCATTTCGTCCATTTCTTTAAAGGAGCTCGCATCTCTCCAGAAAACCCTGTTCCAATCAGCCCATCGATAATTAAATCGAATTCGTTCGATGTCGGCAATTCATATCCATAAACTATTTTCATTCCCTTTTCTACACATTTATTATAAAAATGCAGGGAATCACCCAAAATATCCGTTATGGCAGGTAATGAAAAAATAGTCACATTAAAATGATCTAAATGAAGAGCGGCCGAAAAACCATCTCCTCCATTATTTCCTTTTCCGCAACAAATCGCAATCTGTCTCTCTTTTTTTCCCCCCTCCAAAATAGATTTTGAAACCTCGGCAACTTCTTTGCCGGCATTTTCCATAAGTATGAGGCCTGGGACTCTCATCTTTTCCATGGAAACTTGGTCTAACCTTCGAGATTGATTCCGGGTTAACAGGCGCATCATGAAACCTCAAGCAAAGCAAAAGCTACGGCAAATTCATCGGTATGCGAAATGGATACTTTACACGTTTGAAGCAGGGGCTGTTTTGTATGAAAATACACTTGAGGAGCACCTTCTTTATCAGGGAGTATCTCTATTGAACACAATGAAATATTAGAAATTATTCCAGAAGACAGGAGGGCTTTTTTAATAGCTTCTTTAGCAGCAAATCGACCTGCATAGTGTATTGAGGGGTTCGCTTTTCCCTCACAATAATCTATTTCACTTTTCGTAAACGTATGTGTGTTAAATCGATCTTTATGATGAGAATCAAGGATTTCCCTTATTCGCAGAACAGATAAAATATCTGTCCCAATGAAAAATTCAGGCACCATTCAGCTCTTTTATAATCCCGACTATTTCATAGATATCATTTACATCCCAATCCGCTCCGGAGTGCTTTGTCTCAAAGGTATCACCATATCGTGCAAAAATCGTACGCATCCCAACCTTTTTTGCTCCTTCCACATCACGTTCCGGCCAATCACCAACCATTATAGCGTCATCTGCTTTGATTTTGAGAGATTCTAAAGCCATTGCAAATGGCTTCGAGGATGGTTTTCTTGCTCCAGTATCATCAATAGTAAGTACAAGATCAAAAACGTGGTGTAAATTCAAATAATAAATCCGCATCCAAGCTTCCCGGCTTGGTGCATCAGACACAACAGCAAGTTTAATCCCCATCTTAAGTAATTCGAATAATGTTTTATTTACATTTGGATATAACTGCAAACTGGCTTCCCGTGCCCGTCGATACGCAACGATACCAGCTGCCAATAATTTATGGTCAACAGACCCGATTTCTTTGTCTAGAAAATCATTAAAAATTGATTGATTCTCCCAGCCTCCCTCCTCGTACATCCGGAATATATTGTTACACGCTTCCCCTTCATCCACTTCCAACCCTGCTTCCACCATAGAAGATATTGCTGCCTGAACAGCAAATTGTTTCATTTTAATAAAATCTAAAAGGGTGTTATCTAAATCAAATATTACTGCTTTAATCATTAATCTGATGTCAGAGAGTATATAAAGTATGGATTCAAAAGATCAATTAATAGTAACCAAAACAATGAAAATAATATGGATACAAAATAAGGTTAATTCAATTGAACTTGATAAGAAAATAAATTAGATTTTTTATTCAACATATTTATGTGGGTTATTAATCTTATCAATTTCATATTCGGCCATTTTTCTCCAACTTCTGTCATTTCGGGCTTTTTCCAGAGAATGTAAAGCAACGGTTTTATTCCCATCTCCTTTACACCATTCTGCTATCCCTAACTCATACCATCCTCCACCGAAGTTCTTTTTTCTATCTGTTGCTTCTCTCGCTGCATTTTGAGCAGCTTCACAATTACCCAGTTCGTTATGTGCGTGTGACAGCCTGAACCAGGACTTAGCATCTTTTGGGTTTAATGCAACCCCCTTTTCTAAATTGTCTACTGCATCTTCAAATTGGTTCAATTCTGTATACACAATTCCCAGCAATAAATAACTTTTTGAATAACTTGAATCAATCTTGGTGGCAGTATTTAACACTTCAAATGCCTTAGTATATTCTTTCAAACCAATATAGATTTCGGCCAAACTGGAATAGGCTTTCACATAACTGGAGTCAATTTCAATTACCTGGTTAAATGCATCCAGAGCACCTTCTTTGTCTCCCCCCTTGGATCTTGCTAATCCTAAGGCAAACCAACATTTAAAAAAATCAGGTTTAATTTTCAAGGCATTCAAGTAGGATTCGATCGCGCTTGAAAGATTTCTCATCTTTGCCTCAATAACCCCAACCTGGTAATAAGCCCGATAAAAATTATTATCCATTTCAAGCACACGATAATAGGCAGCCAGCGCTCCTTCTAAATCTCCACGACGATAGGCGTTGTTTCCATCATTAAAAATATTTCTCGTAACATTGGCCATCGCTGCCTGCGCATTTTCATGCAATGGATTCAACTCAAGTGTTTTATGAAAATAAAGTACTGCTTCATCAAAATCCTGTTCTCTGAATTTTGCTAAACCCATACTGTAAGCCGCTTCCGAAAAATATGGAAATTGTTCTAATACAGTCCCAAATAATTGGAATGCTTCATCAAACCTTCCTCCTTTTAGTGCACGGCTTCCATCATTCATACTGGTATTGATTTCATTCATTTTATTAAACGTATCTATATATTGTTCACGATCTATTTCCACAGCTTCCCGTATATAATCTTGAGCTTTTTCCATATTCCCCAATCTGAGATTTAACTGAGTCAATTGAAACATGGCGGGTGCATATGTATTATCTAATTCCAGCGCTTTATTAAAAAGAGAATCTGCTTGTACAAAAGCACCTTCTTTTATTTTTTCCTGCCCTTTAGAAAATAATATTTCTGGGGATTGTGCGCAAATTAAACCACCGGTAACTATAAAAAGAAATATACTTTTTACACATTTTTTCATTTATTTTCCTCGCTTTGAACTTGTGCCGAAGGCCGGACTCGAACCGGCACACCCTTTCGGACACTACCCCCTCAAGGTAGCGTGTCTACCAATTCCACCACTTCGGCAATTTATTTAAGTTAGAGCAAATGCTCCAAACCAATCAAATCTCTCAAGTCTGAACTAACGATCAAATTTTAAATAGTCTAGGTTACTGTTTTTCTGGAACTGTCGGCAATGAAAGATCAGCTCCGGGTGTTATGACCCGACTTTCTGCTTCTTTTTTCAGCAATGATTCCGTTTCAGCAACTGAGGGTGAACTGAAAAAACTGATTAACAAAGCCAACGTCATGAATATAATAACCAGCCATGTGGTAAGTTTGCTTAATAATGAAGCTGCGCCCCTGCCTCCCATGATCGCACTTGTAGCACCGCTTCCAAATGTACCCGAAAGTCCACCTCCCTGGCTTGCCTGCATCAAAATCACCATAACTAGCAACAGACTAACAAAAGTATGAATCGTGATTAAAAATCCTTGCATGATATCTCCTTAATATTTTTTATCAACTTGTTGAACAATGGAACAAAATGATTCGACATGTAAACTAGCTCCTCCTATCAGAAATCCGTCTATTCCTCCCGTTTGGATAAGTTCTACAGTATTCTCCGGGTTCACAGAACCGCCGTACAGGATGGAAACTTTATCCCCAGTTTCTACACCGTAGAAATTTCCGATCCAGGATCGAAGAATTTGATTCGCTTCTTCAACCTGTTCCGGGAATGCATTCTCTCCCGTTCCTATCGCCCATACAGGTTCGTAGGCTAAAATAACTTTTTCCAAAGACATGATTCCGGACAATCCTTCAGTTAATTGCCTCACGAGAACACTTTTGGTTTCCACTTTTTTTCTTTCCTGAGATGTTTCACCGATACAAAATATAGGTTTCATCCCGCATTCCAATACCGCCTGAACTTTTCGATTTATCCACTCGTCTGATTCACCGAACACATGGCGACGTTCAGAATGGCCGACTATCACATATTCCACACCACATGTTTTTAACATCTGAGGTGAAATCTCACCTGTGAAAGCTCCCTGTTTTTCCCAGTGACAATTTTGTGCCCCAAGAGAAAAACTTGTTCCTTCCAGAAGTTTATCCAATCCAAACAGGCCTGGAAAAGGCGGGCAGAATATAACTTCAGTCCTTTTTATATCCAAAAGTAAATTGACGATTTCTGTAAGGAAAGGCCGGCCCTCAGCAGGGGTTTTATTCATCTTCCAGTTTCCCGCTACTATATTTTTTTTCAATTATTTCCTCTCAATACAAAATTACTTGAATTCTAATGTATTTTTCTTAATTATTTTTCAACAAATTAAATACAAAAAAGTTTATTGTTCTAATGCAAATAATGCGGATAATTGATTTCCACTTAGTAATTCCAGGGATGCTCCGCCTCCGGTTGAAACATGAGACATGTCATTATGCACATCAAATTGTTTGACTGCAGAAGCAGTATCACCTCCTCCCACTACAGTAATAACTCCTTCATTTGTTGCCTTTGCCATAGCCTGAGCAATTTCCCTGGTTCCGATTGAATACTCCGGCACTTCAAAAATTCCCATGGGTCCATTCCAGATGATGGTGCCTGATGATTGAATTATTTCCGAAAATTGTTGAGCGGAAGCAGGACCAATATCGACACCCATTTTCGTCGATGGAATATGATCAAGTTTCATAATCTTTGCACTACCTGGTTTTTCAAGTTTTTCTACACCAATAAAATCACTCGGAAAAATCATGTCTATCTTCTTTATCCTTGCTTCTTTTAAAATGGATTTTGCTGTATCAATCATAGTATCATCGACTATGGATACACCAACATCATAACCTTTTGCCTTCAGAAAAGTAAATGCCATCCCTCCTCCAATTATAATAGAATCGGCATTGTGTATAAATTGATGGATCAATTCAAGTTTTCCTCCAATTTTTGCACCTCCCAAAATCAAAGTCAGTGGACGTTTTGGGTTTCGGACCACAGAATTCAGAAATTTTAATTCTTTTTCAATCAGAAACCCCATTCCTTTTTGGCTAAAATTTTTAACTACGCCCACGTTGGACGCATGGGCACGATGAGCAGTACCAAAAGCATCATTGATGTATATTTCCCCATGTTTGGATAATTGATAGCTAAAACGTTTATCATTTTTTGTTTCATCATCATGAAATCGAAGGTTTTCCAACAAATGTACTTCACCTGGCTTTAATCCCAGCGAAACATCTTGGGCATCGCTTGAAACACAGTCGTCTGAAAATTTAATGGGCATCTCCAGAAGTTCTGCCAGTGTTTCACCTGCGGGCATTAAACTCATTGCAGGGTTGATTTGTCCTTCTGGGCGGCCTAAATGGGACATGAGAACTACAGAAGCTCCTTCGTTTAAACAATGCTTTATTGTAGGCAATGCTGCTCTAACCCTGAAATCATCAGCAACTTTTCCATTCTGAAGGGGAACATTAAAATCCACACGAATAAGAATCCGTTTTGATTTTAAATCAAATAATGTAAGTATTTTCAACAAGCGAACTATTTCCCCTGGCTAAAATTTTACTTCTTTTCCAGTTTTGGCGTACTGCAACTAATTGCAAAAACTGATTGAAATCCCTTCTCCTTTAACATGACGGCACACGCAGACATGGTAGACCCTGTTGTTAAAACATCATCAATAATTCCGATAGTTATTCCCTTTATTGGCTTCTTTACTTCAAACGCTTTATCCATATTTTTCTTCCGCTCTGTGCTGGATAACATTGTTTGAGTCTCTGTATATTTTTTTCTCTTCAGAATGGAAGAATCTACTGGAACTTCCCAAATAGACGATAATCCCTGCGCAATCCATTTTGCCTGATTATATCCCCTCTCTCTTTTTTTCACAGAATGAAGTGGAACCGGTACTAAGAAATCCAAATCTCCTACCTGAGCCGAAGGTAACAAATTTCCTAAATGATGTCCTAGCTCCCATCCTAATGTAGCCCTTTCTTCATATTTTAATGAATGTATTACCCGTTGAATTTGATCATTAAAATACCATCCCGAATAAACTCCGTCCAACCCTTCAGAGTGAGAAAGATTTTCGACCCAGTTACCCAAATTTGTTTTTTCAAAACTCATGAGGCACTGGGAACAGACACTATCACTCGATCTGAAGATTCCTTTATTACATACCAGGCATTGGTTCGGGAAAAAAATATCCAGGAAAAAATGACGATAATCAGAAATTGACAAACTCACGTTAAACCTATTCACCTTTAATGACTGGAAAAATTAATTGTATTATCTACACTATTCAAATATTTTCTAAATGAGAATCTCCTGTTTTTTAATTCAACCTATTCTCTTAATTTATACTGATGCCTCCCGGAATAATAACACAAAATAAACGCATTGACTTTCAGGACCTCATGCTCTACAGAGTCCACGAAATCCTATTAGTAGCCAGTCCGTATGATGCGTTTATTTTGGAAGAAGATGGAAAATTGACGGAACAAATCCTCCATGAATATATTGGAATGAATTTCAATTATGCACCTCGAGTTTGGCAAGCAAATTCAGCCAAGGCTGCATTGGAAATGCTCTCAAAACGAAAGCTTGATATTGTCATCGTCATGATGAGGATTGCAGATATGAATCCGCTTTCTTTCGGTCTTAAAGTCAAAAAGATGTATCCGAGGAAACCAGTGATCTTGCTTGCATTTGATGAATCTGAGATTAAACAATTACCGGAGGAAACTCTTCAGAATTCAGTGGATCGTGTGTTTGTATGGTCAGGGAATGCAAATGTATTTCCCGCTATCATTAAACAGATAGAAGACAAAAAAAATTCAAAAAGAGATATTTTAGAGGGAGACGTCCGGGCAATTATCCTGGTGGAAGATACATCAAGATACTACTCCCTCATGCTTCCCTTCATATATCGGGAAATTATGTACCACACAAAACACCTGGTGGGAAAAAGTTTAAATGACACTCAACGTCTTCTTCATATGCGAGGACGCCTAAAAATCCTTCTTGCAACCAATTATTCAGAAGCAAAAACATATTTTAATCAGTATCAATCTAATATTTTAGGAATCATTTCTGATATTAAGTTTCCCATGAACGGAGAAATGAATTCCAAAGCTGGAATTAAATTTATTGAATACGTAAGAAAAAAAGAACCGAATATGCCGGTTATGCTTCAATCTACAGATGAAAAACACGCAATAAAAGCTCAACAAATACGTGCCGTATTTTTAAATAAACAATCAAGTACACTTCTACAGGACCTCAGGAAATTTATTCTGAATAACTTCGGTTTTGGGGATTTCATTTTTCGGAACAAAGCCGGTAAAAAACTTGCGCAGGCTTCTGATTTAAAAACTCTTCGTAACCGATTGCTCCGCATCCCGAAAAGTTCATTAGCACATCATGCTTCCAGTAATCATTTTTCTAACTGGCTTGCTGCACGGGGAGAATTTGACTTGGCGGCAATATTAAAACCCTTAACAATCAGTGATTTTAAAGATATTGATCATCTGCGCTCTCAAATGGTTCAGTCCATAAATGAAATTCTTGATATCCAGCAAAAGAGTCAAATGACTGAATTCACTTCAGAAGTGAAACCACAGGAAACAGATTTTATACGAATTTCAACCGGATCCCTTGGAGGGAAAGCCCGCGGACTCGGATTTATGAATTCCGTCATCACAAAGTCCCGTCTTCAAAATAAATTCCCAAATGTGAATATCCGTATCCCTCGATTAGCTGTTATAGGAACCGATGAATTTGACCAATTTATGAATGACAACAACCTCTGGGAAAAAGCCTTAAATGCTCAATCCAATAGCTCAGTCGAAAAGCTGTTTTTACGTAGCAAATTACCTAAAATCCTTCGAAAAAAACTGAAAACTTTTCTTTCTGAAGTGCAATATCCTATTGCTGTACGTTCTTCAGCTTTATTGGAAGATTCTATGTATCAACCTCTTGCAGGAATGTATGCAACCTACATGCTTCCAAACACAGCAAAAAATAAGGAAACACGATTTAACCAGTTATGTGAAGCAATAAAACGTGTGTATGCTTCAACATATTTTCAGGAGCCGAAAGCTCTGTTAAAAAGTTCAGTTCAGCGACGAGAAGAAGAGAAAATGGGAGTAATCCTTATGGAATTAATTGGTCAAAAGCATGGTTCCCGGTTTTATCCCACTCTTAGTGGAACAGCTCAATCTTTAAATTATTATCCCGTATCATACATGAAACGTGATGAAGGGATTGCAACAATTGCTTTAGGAATGGGTCGAACAGTTGTGAACCGGGAAAACGCCTTGCGTTTTTCTCCGAAATATCCCACAATTCTCCCCCAGTTTTATTCGGTAAAAGCAACAATCCAAAATTCACAAAATTCGTTTTACGCATTGAATCTTAACTCAAATAATAATTTTCTTAAATATGGTGAAAAGGGTAATCTGAAATCCTATGATCTGGACACTGCAGAAAAGGATGGGACTCTTGATTGGGCAGGAAGCGTAGTTTCTCTGGAAGATAACATAGTCCGAGATTCCTTACAGTATCCAGGTACACGGGTCATCACGTTCGCACCTGTCTTAAAATGGAATTCATTTCCTCTTGCTGAAATCCTTGCTGAAATCTTGAAAATTGGGAAAAAATCTTTAGGTGGTCATGTAGAAATTGAATTTTCTGTAAATCTTTACGAAGATATAGATAGACCTCCTGAATTCTGTCTTTTACAAATCAAACCAATGCTTTTGAGTACACTGAATATTAAAAAAGATTCTACCTTCATTCATGATAAAGATATTATTTGCAAAAGTGGTGTGGTATTAGGAAATGGAAAAATAGAAGGAATCAAAGATATTATTTTTATTAATCCCAAAACATTCCATACTGAAAATACTATCAAAATTTCCAAAGAAATTGAATCGTATAATAAAAAACTCGGATCCACTCAACCATATATCCTGGTTGGGCCTGGGAGATGGGGATCAGCAGATCCATGGCTGGGAGTACCGGTTAACTGGACACAAATTTCCGGAGCAAAAGTCATCGTTGAACTTGGGCTTGAAGAATTCCCTGTTGACCCTTCCTTTGGAAGTCACTTTTTTCAAAATGTTACTGGAATGAGAATTGGATACTTTACCATCAATCATAAGGGGAAACAGGATTATTTTAATATGGATTGGATTCACAAACAAACTGTAAAAGACAAAAAGACCCACACAGCTTGGATTCAAACTGAAAAATCGTTAATAGTAATGATCAATGGACAAAATGGCGAAGGTATTATACATCGTCAACCGGATATTGTTGAGGAAATTATGGATGAAGAACAATCAACTGGAATTTAAGGTAAACAGAAACTCATCAGGTATTTTTACCTTATGAAACAAAAAACGCTCCAGAATTTCTGAGGCGTTTTTTGTTTATTTAATTAACTGTATGGTTAAACAACACCCTGATCAAGCATTGCATCTGCAACTTTGATGAACCCGGCAATGTTTGCGCCTTTTACGTAATTGGTGAAGTCACCTTCCTTGCCATGAGTTACACAAGCATTATGAATACTCTTCATAATTTCGTGAAGTTTATTATCAACTTCCTCCCTGGACCAATTCAATCTCATGCTGTTCTGGCTCATCTCCAAGCCGGAGACAGCTACACCGCCAGCATTTGCGGCTTTACCGGGACCGTAGAGAATCTTATTGTCAAGATACACTTCAATCGCTTCAGGAGTTGAAGGCATATTTGCACCTTCGGACACACAGGAACATCCGTTTTTCACAAGTGTTTCAGCATCTTCCTTGTTGATCTCGTTCTGTGTTGCACCTGGCAGGGCTACGTCGCATTTCACTTTCCATGGACGTTCGCCTTTCCAGTATTCCACACCGTATTTTTCTGCATATTCACGAATCCTGCCGCGTTTTACATTCTTCAAATCCATCACATACGCTAGTTTTTCACGGTCAATTCCATCTGGGTCATAAATAGAACCGGAAGAATCAGATAGCGTTACAGGTTTCCCGCCAAGATCCAGGACCTTTTCAACCGAATATTGTGCAACATTTCCAGAACCGGAAATTGCAACGGTTTTTCCTTCGAAGCTTTCACTCCTGGTTTTCAACATCTCATTGGCAAAATAAACGCATCCATACCCTGTAGCTTCCGGGCGAATTAAGCTTCCGCCCCAGTTCAAACCTTTACCTGTCAGGGTGCCGGTAAATTCATTTCGAAGACGTTTGTACTGCCCAAACATAAAACCAATTTCACGCCCGCCTACTCCGATATCCCCTGCCGGCACATCCGTGGCAGGACCAATATGACGTTGCAGTTCGGTCATGAAAGACTGGCAGAAACTCATAACTTCATTATCAGATTTCCCTTTTGGATCAAAATCCGATCCGCCTTTGCCCCCTCCCATTGGAAGGGTAGTTAAACTGTTTTTGAACACCTGCTCAAAACCGAGGAATTTCAAAATACTAAGATTAACAGACGGATGAAATCTCAATCCGCCTTTATAGGGGCCAATTGCAGAATTAAATTCCACTCTGTATCCGCGGTTTACTTCTACTTCCCCCCTATCATTACGCCATGGAACCCGGAACATGATGATCCGTTCTGGTTCAACCATTCTCTCCAGAACCCTTGAATGGAGATAATGGGAATGTTCTTGCAAAAAACCCCAAATCGATTCCACCACTTCGTGCACTGCCTGATGAAATTCCTTTTCACCAGGACTTCTTGAATTTACAACATCCATAAAAGATTCAACTGATTTGTACATGGAAATACACTCCTTTATTGATTTGAAAAATATTCGGGAAAATTATTAAAATTAATTGAACAAACATTAACTAAATTAAGTAATAAAAATCATTAAATTTTTATGCTATTTTGGTTGGTTATCTTTGAGGTTTAGGAACTGCACAATTTTGGCGGAGTAGCTCAGTTGGTTAGAGCAGTGGAATCATAATCCACGTGTCGGGGGTTCAAGTCCCTCCTCCGCTACAATAATTACAGTAATCTTCACAACATGCTGAATTGTTCTATATGTTCTTCTTTTTTGCCCATCTCTTCAATTTACCCCATCCCCACTTTTTTACAAAGAGGTGGGGTTATTGAACTTACATGCTGTGTGAAGGATTAATACCTTTACTTTACCAATCAGATTGTTCGTTTAAGTACACTTCTTGTCCTGCGGCAAAACAATCACTCCATCTATTAAAAACCGCTTGGGCTCCATCTTCACCATATTTTTGTAATAATGGAGGTCCAATATTATATGTAGCACCTTCAATATATGGGTCGGCAATGAATAAAAATGTCCAGGTTGAATCATCATTTACCTGGGTTGGCCTGAGAATTCTTATAGTTTTTAACGATTTTTTATTCAGCTCATGTTTTTCATCATCCTTATCACGATATTCAGCAGCAGCTGGCATTACTTCTCCAAACAGTATTTTGTCGAACTCCTGTTTTTTATCAAACTTGATTTTGTTTATAACCAACCATACTTTTTCTCCATTTTTTGCAGTTTGCCTGCCTACCGCTGTGCCTGACTGTGCAATCAATTGAGAGGCAACGGTAAAAAGGATTCCACAAATAATTAGTGCTCGATTCATTTTATTCTCCTTTTAGTTAATTAAACAAACAATGCTATAAATAAAAGTCTCTTCAGTTTACCCAGAGGAATCAATTTGGAGTATGCTCCCATTCTTCTACAATTGCTTTAGGAAGTGGATAACCAAGGAATTTTATATTGTTTCCAGACTCAATTAAAAATCATAAGTGAAACTAATTCCCGCAGTTTTATTTTTTAAATCATATGTTGGGGTAAAACTAAAATCTAATGTCTTTCCATATTTAAAGCGTACTTTATCCCTCTTACTTTCAATAGTTCTGATTCCATGAATATAATCATATAAATAATCTCCAATCAGTACACCTATCCCCAATGGGATTAGAAAAGATGCACCAGAATACTTTTTTTCCAATTCAACATATTTATAGTCAATTGCTCCTCCGGTTTCACCTATTGGTATCTTTTGGTATCTTTTCTCATCATCTGTTCCTGAATTTTCAATATATATATCATAGGGTGATTCCCTCCAGCCATCTTCTTTCATTGACATCGCGCCTCCAATGATAGCTAATATACTTCCAGCAGCGACCCAACGTATTTTTTTTGCAATTTTTTGTTCTCCCGCATAGTGGTGAATCGTTCCTGGAATAGGTATAGCTGCCAAAAGTAAACCGACATTTAATCTTCTATTCATATCCTGATATTCATCAAAGGTCATTTCTGCTGGAATAGGATAAATAGGATTTTCGCTTAAAGTATCATTTCCATATCTATTCCTCAAATTATCATTTTGAGAAAAACTGATATTTAATATCAATGTAATAATAATTAAAGTAGTATTCTTCATTTATATCTCCTTAGAAAGAGTTGGTATTTTGGATAGTACCCGGGGTCGGACTTGAACCGACATGCCCTATACGGGCGAGGGATTTTAAGTCCCTTGTGTCTACCAATTTCACCACCCGGGCACTATAAATGGAGGCGTCGACCGGATTCGAACCGGTGAATAACGGTTTTGCAAACCGCCCCCTTAAACCACTTGGGTACGACGCCAATTATATTGGTTTTACTATCCTCCAATATTAATAAAGGGATAGAATTTACACCTTCTATTTTTTCCCTCCAATCATACAAATGTGATGCTTCTCCACCAATCAATAATTATATCAATAGGGATATTCATTGGCTATATTCTTTTGATGAAAATAAAAAATATTGATCGGTACCAGCGTTTACGGGATTTTCATGTTCCAATTTCAGTATTGGATGATATTTTTGGTAATCAGGATAATTTATCAATCCTGAACACAGCATGGGACGCGCTCATAAATGATGATTGCAAAGGAGATGATATTGCTAAGGAAATTTCCCAATTGATCTTCAGGGATCTTGATATTATCCCGGAAGAAGATACAGAGGAATAATAACGATTTCTTATCTAACCATGGTGATAATAGTATTTCCAATCCAGGAAATAGTATTCAAACACTGGAATAAGATAATTAAAAAGGAATTAATTATTTAGGCCTGTTATTGAATCATTTAGATATTAATAAATCCACATATAATGAAGTGAATGTAATGATTGTGCAATATGCAAAAGTAGATGTCCAACTACGCATCTGTTTGCTTTGAGTAAAATCTGCGGTAATTTGTTCCTGCTCAATATCCACAAATAATTTATTGGATTCTATCACATCTTCACATCGCCTCACATCATAATAATAAACAGGCATTTCAAAAATAGACAAAGACCGTAAACCGCCTTCCCGTGCTTTTTTGATATACGTAGATTTACAAGGATTTTCTTTCCTCTCATTTTCTGTTTGCTGAGCATTTGTAATAGAAGAAAGAATAAAAACCACGACTATGATTACTTTCATTTTTACCATCCAAAAATCACTTTCACTGTAACAATCGGTTCCCCGGAAATTGTCATCTCAGGCCCAACGACTTTTTTGCCTTGAAACTTCCAATTTTTGTTATCATAATAATTATTCATAAATCCGGTTTTAATATCAATGGCGCACCAGGAACGGATATAATATCTTAAACCAATAAAACTGGCAAATCCGAACCAGTAAGTTGTCATTTGATCTGAACTAATTACGGAAATAGGACCCTGTGTATCATTAAAACCAGTTAAAAAAGTGTCCCATTCGGTAAAATTCTCTTTAGCATCAAGATGAATACTCCCCTTATTCCATGTGGGCGCCAGGGAAAAATTCCATTCCAATCGTTCCCGGGCCAAAAAGAATGTTTCTAAAATGAACATTCTATAGGATAAAATTCTGGAAAACGGGGTCCCAGATTTTGTTTGGTCTATGTGTATAGAAAAGGAATGTGAAAAACCTACTCTTGCTCCTGGAAAGAACTGATAGAACATGCTATAACCTGGAAGGATATCTGCTGAAAATCCAGAGGCTTGAGGGAGTTGATTTTCACTTGAAACAGACATTCCTGGTTTATAATATCCCACATCCATACCAATTGAAAATTTTGGCTGAGAAAAAAGAATTCCCACAAAAAAAGAAAATATGAATAAATATCTGTTTTGAAACATTTAGAGTTTTTATTTAATCAGTAAAGTTAATAAGATTAAGGTAAAATGAAGCATTACTTTCACATCCTCATCCTCATATTTTCATTTTTCTGGAATGTTTACCTCTTTGCAGATGTAAACCATGTCATTGTTTATACCAATGGATTGACAGACATAGGATTGATTGACTCATTATCAGCAGATTCAGTGTATTTTTATGATTTTGATATCGAAAAACACCGGGCTGAACCATTAAAAAAAGTCTATTTTATTTATAATGATTTTCAAAAACTCTTTTACAAAAGCTATTCTTTACGAGGGCGGATAGAGCTCCTTGAACAACGGGGAGGGATTTTGATAACAAAAAATGACGAAATCTTTCCTTTTGAAAAAATCCGCTTTGATATAAAAATGGAAAAGCCACACGTTTTCCTTTCAACATCCAGCGATTCTGTTTTATCTCTCAATTTTCTCGAAATAAATGAGGTTAAATCTGACCTCACAATGATTGAAAACTCAATACGAAAAGGATTTTTATCGTCAACCGGAATTTTTCTGGCAGGAACCATGGTTGAAATTCTGATGGATGTGAATAGTATTGCCTCTCAAATTGGAGACCTCTTACCTGGAGGAAGGACATATCAGGCTATGAACCTGGCAGTTCCGCTAACCACAATGGGATGGATGATATATGATTTGTATAAGGACACCAGAACCCAGTTTTTCTGCCCAGTAGAACGGGACAAGCATTTTCCACGAAACATGTATATTTTTTCTTTTAAGATCTGGACAAAAAATATGTGGAAAAATATGAAACGATCAGTATTTAAAAAACTAGGTGGGACTCCGGATCAAATTGATGGCCTAACACCAAAAGAAACCAAGGAAATTCTTTCAGAATGAAAAAATGAGCGGGAGACGAGGGTCGAACTCGCGACAACCACGTTGGCAACGTGGAGCTCTACCACTGAGCTACTCCCGCAAAAATTGAGCCAGAATTTACCAGTCTATTATATTTTCGTCAACCTACCTTTGGCAGTATTTCAAACCAATTACCGCTGCGTTTATATATGAGCCACACAAGTAAAAAATAAATTGAATTTTCAATAATTTTTCCAACTCCAACCATCTCCCCCTCTTTTAATCCACAGCCACACTCAATATTATATCCCCGCAAGATTGCGGAACCAATTGCTATGATAAACATTCCCATCATTGCCATAGACAAAATTGACGCACCAGTTATAAAAATACCTAGGATTAACCCTACCCCAACGGTTAGTTCCAGCCACGGTAAAATAAGCGCTAACAAATTTTCAGTTCCCAGTGGAAGCATATGGTAATGTGCAATATCCTGTGCAAATTCTCCAGGTGCGGATATTTTATCTAGACTTGCAAACACAAGGATGCCTCCAATTATCAGTCTAAATGAAATAATAAAAATTGAACTTTGGGTAATAAATCTCATTTTTCAATGGAATAGCCAGCTTGTTGCCATTCTGACCATCCACCGACAAATACAAAAATTTTTGTAAATCCCTCATTCTGTAAGTCATATGCAATATCTTCACTTGACCCGCAATCATCTCCATCGCAATATGTGACTATACTTCTATCTTTCCCCTGAAGCGAATCCAACCTGAAAATTAATTCCATAAAATCGTTGCTATTCCAAGCCCCAAGTATATGTCCCTTCTCGTAATACTCTAAATCCCGTGCATCCACAAAAACTACATCCTCGTTATGGAATTTCCGTGCCTGATCTAAACCAATGGCTCTTAATACCGGTTCAGTTGCAATATCAGACAGAAGGTCATCAGGAGCGGCAATTTTTAACTTTCCTGCAAAAAGGGGAATTGGATCATCTCTCAGCCAATTACTTCCAAATCCAATTACAACAGAAATGATTAAAAAAAATAAAACTTGAAACAGCGAACTTTGGATAAATATTCTTTTCAATTATTTTTCAATGATCTGATTGGACTTTTTAGTTTTTTCCCTGGAGGTAGATTTGGAATACCTTTGATTTCATTTTCTTTCTTGAATACACGATCAACAAAAGTCAGCATGTCTAAATCATCCCCGATTTTTCTACTCATAGACACAAGTTTATATTCACTTTGATTTATTGCCCTATCCAATTGATCCTTAGCTGTCTGTTTCTGTTTTCTTAACACATCAATGTTTCGAAGAATATTCGGTTGATTGGCATAAATTTCCTCAAATGATTTTTCCGGTTCCTTTTTTTTGTACCTTGCTATCCGTGTCTCCGTGTTTTTTACCTGTTGTTTATAATAAGAAATATCTACAAACGGCGAATCCAGGTTTACAATATTTAAATCTATAACCGCTAAATATTTACCCTGCTTCCCTGGCGAGCAAATAAAAGGACCTGTCCCCTGAGCTTGGTTTTGGCGTGTTTTTTGGATTTCCCTGCTCAAGACAATATAATCTGCCTCTGCAAATTCCTTTTTGATGATTCCCCTTTCTTTTTTATCCGCATTCACAAGCATTACAATGATATCTGCTTCTCGCTTAAGCGTTTCTATGAACGATTTCCCAACCTGCAGGTAATTTTTCATGGTTAATTCAGTTACACTTGAAGGAAGCAAATTTGTGACTCCGATTATACCAATTTTGAAAGGAGGTCGTTCAACAATAATATATGGATCAAACACTCTTTCCCCTGATTTTTTGTCAAATAAATTAGCCGACAAAAACGGAATTGATGTGCCATCGGAAACAGTTTTTAAAAATTCGTAGCCAGCTGCAAGGTCAAATGCACCTACATTGATCGCTTCATACCCAATAACTTCATATCCCTTCACTAATGACTGCGCTTTAAATTTTGAGGAAGCTAGGTTTTGTTTCATGATTGTATTTGATGATTCAAATAGAGCATCTCCTGCATCAAGAATAACAGGGTTCTTCCCTTCCTTCTTTACAGATTCAATGTACTTCATTCTTCTAGGCAGACCGCCTATGGGATTCTTTTTTCACCCACAGGGATCAAGTTGACATCTGACATTCGATGTAACTATGAAAGATAAAGAACCCTCAAGGTTCTTCTTTGCACAGGAAAATCCCGTAAGGAGTAAAATTGAGAATATGCTGATTTTAAGTTTTTTCATAATAGGGTAATTTATGAATCCTTTTATTAAAAATGTATTGTGATCTTTATCAAAACTTCGAACAGTATTATACTCATCCGCCTGCCTTTTTTGCTTTGATCCCCTTTTCGGTTAGAATACTTAGTATTTTATCTCTGTGATTCCCCTGAATCAGAATTGTATTATCTTTGACACTTCCTCCAACAGCGCAACGTTTCTTTAGCTCTTTCCCAAGTAATTCCAGCTCAGCAGCAGGCCCCTTTAATCCCTTTATCACAGTCAATATCTTCCCTCCGCCTCGACGGTCCAGCCAAATACGAATATTCTGGTTATAAGTTTCAATCGTGTCAGGATCATCCATATCATTATAATTATTCTCAAAATTCGGATCTGTGGAATAAACTACATTACATTTTTTGCCTTGATTCATTATTTGATAGTATGATACAGTGAAATTTGATGAAAATTATTACTGTTTTAGAGGAATTCTTTCCTTTTGAGTCCAATTTTTCAGATCAGCTGACTCATACGATTCTCCATTTTGAGTGATTGCTAAAAAAGATTGTTGAATATCATCTGATCCAGGAAGTACCGAAAGCGAAATAAAGTCATTTCTTAAATCAATCCTTCCCAGCAATAGAAAAGAGTCTCCCCTTTTGATTGGGTTTATATTTTCCAGCTTATAAAGATTCCCAAATGATGTCAAACTTAAAAATCCGATTCTTGGAGGAGCAATTCCAAAAATATAATATACAGTTCCAACGATTTCTTCTCTAAAACTCTTTTTGGAATTATTTAATTCTTCCAATGTATTCTTAAGTTCTAAAACCAATTCTTTGGGAATAGATTCTCCATTTTGCCCTGGAGGTCCTTCAGGACCAGCTGGGCCAATAATTGGCGCTGTTGTGGTGGACATGCACCCAAAAAATAATATCAAAGAGAAACATAAGGCGAACTTTTGCATTACCCACCTGGAAACAGGTAAGGACCTGCTCGCCCCCAAGCCATAGCAATTATAATAATTAATTCTGAAATAATAGCAATTGCGAAAAATAAAATCGATCGTTTTATTGCATGATTTTTATACGCATTGATCTTTCCAAGGGCGAATACCTGATTTGCAAACAGTGTGAACGTTTTATCGTCATTGGTAAACACCTCTCGAAAATGTGAACTATATTGTTCCTGATTTTCAAATTGGCTGATACCACCAAAATAGGTTGGATTTAATTCCTGAGATTCAATTTTTCTCACTCTTGGAACTATAACAAGAACAAGGTTTACGATTGCAAGAAATGCAGATATAAAATAGATGATAACCAATATAAATTTAAACCAGTCTAATTGGATTTTCAAAAAATGAACAATAAAAAACACCATGAAGACACCTAAGATAGAAAGCATGGTAAATGCTTTTTGATCTGTTCTCTGAAGAATTTGCTGCTCATTGGATAACACATGAAAAATAGGAGCAACGTTGCTGGTTACCAGTTTTGAAGATTCTAACGAATAATTTTCTTTATCCATGTCCTGATTTATTTCCATTTTATCAAGTTAGATTGTGGTTTAACATTTATTATTCAAATCAGTGGAGCCAGACGGGATTGAACCGACGACCTCCTGAATGCCATTCAGGCGCTCTCCCAACTGAGCTATGGCCCCAAATAAAACCAACAAATGTCCATAAAAAATAAGGATGTGAATATAAAATATATCTAAATCCCAAAAAAGATATTCCCAGATTAAAAAACTAATATTCCCTGATAAGTTCAGGAGCCTTCACTCGGGTTCTTATGATCCATGCGGAAGCATAACCAAGTTCCACCAATCTCAACTGAAGTTCCTCCGCTTGTTTTCGGTCAACGCAATTTCCCACACGAATTTTATAATATGGAACTTCATATGTTATATAAACATCCTCATCAATTTTATCAGATAGAACCACACGGATACTATCTGCACTATGTGAATTCCGGGTAACCAAAACCTGGACACGATATCCTTCTATTATGATCTCCGAAGTATCCCTTGCCTCCTCATTATTATTTTTCGGGTTTTCTTTATCTAAAAGTGGATTAACGACGATAGGCCAATTTGGCTGATAATCAATTAAGGTATTTGGATCAATTGATTCATCCTGTTCCTGGCTGAAAGCAATACTAGACAAGAGAGAAATATATAATAACACAGTTATTATTTTCATAATTCTCTAACTGATTTGGATTGAATCCAGCCTTTTTTTCCATCAAGCAATACAATCTCAACCCATTCTGGTTGCTTCTGTTTTATTTCCAGTTTAACACCCTCATGAATTCTGAATAATACTGCATCCTCACGGCGGAACGGAGCAGAAAAAGCTTCTACTTCTCTAAAGACAACAATGCCCTCATGGACTTCTGACAAAGCCAAATATTTATCCAGTGTGATTCCATGAACCAGAACAGAAAGAATAATGAAACTGCCAATAATACGGGATGAAAATGGAATTCTCAACCATTTCATTTTTTCAAGTCCAAATAATAAAGCTGAAATGACTAGAAGGAGTGCTCCTAGAAAAATGGCATCTTGGATAGTAAACATATTTTTAATTGATCGGTAAAATTCCAGCAGAAAAAATGTTTCCGGCACTTCAATCCTATCCCGGACCCTTGTGTTTGTCAAATCAAGATTAAAATTCAGGTCTGGATCACGGGGAGTGAATTGGAGTCCTTTTTCATATGCCCAAACCGCTTGACCATATATACCCATCCTATAATATGCATTTCCAAGATTGTAATAAAGATCCGGATGATCAATCCCCATGTGTAAAATCTTTTCATAATTAATCACAGCTTGTCTATAAGATTGTTCATCCATTACTTGGTTTGCCTGCACGAACAATGAATCTATTTCAGCTTGTTGTGCTGTTAACAGAACAACATTAATGATAAATACTGATATCCATTTATGCATGAGCATCAATCCGTTTTAAGAGAGATTTTACATCAGTAATGAGGCTCTTTTCTTCCGCATTTTTTCCGGGGGCATATTGTCCCGAATCACAGATCTTCAACATATGAACCAGTTCTTTCAATTCACCATCTGGAATACTATTTGCTAAAAGTGATTCCGCAGTTAAAGGATCAAGATTCTCCGTGGACAATAAAAATCTATCTTTCAAATAGCGATACTGAATTCGGGATGCATGTGAGAAAATGTCTCCCTGAGTTTTGTTCAGAGCTCTCATGGCGGTTTTTAAAGCTTTTTTTGACCGACGGATATCTTCAGTCCCTCCTTTGTTTCTTTGTATATTTTTCATAAATCCAGGTGAAATAAAGAAAATGAGCGAGAGTCCATAAAGGGTTAGAATTTCAAATGAAATGCCTGAATATTTTCTATATATCCACTGAGGAATTTCCCTGCGGATGTAACGAATATCACTTCCCAGAAGCACAACCTCCTCCTTTGTCAATCCTGAGGAAACTTCCGCAGAAGTTTCACCGGGTAATACTGAAATTTGAATTGGACGAGTGGATGTTCTGTCCCATTCTTCAGTTTTAGAATCGAAAAATGGTAATTCTATTCTGGGAATAATGAATCTCCCTTCTTGACGTGGAATCAGGATATATTCCCAAGAAACCGATCCAGTAATATTATCACGCAATGGTTCTTTATTAATGGTTGAAGTAGGTGGAAATACCTCCAAAGTTTGGGGGAAATCAAATTCTGGAAGACTAAACATAGAGATATTTCCAGTCCCATGTAACTTCACTTTTAAAGTAATGGCTTCATTAGCCTTGACCGACTTCATATCTGCAAATGCAGATAAAGTAAATGATCCCACAGCTCCGGTGAAATCCGCTGGTTTGCCATTTGGGTACGGTTTAACATTTATCAACGTTTTTTCTGTAAGGAGAACTTTAGGAACAGTTTGCTGACGGGAAAATGAATCAAAGAAGGGATCATCCCAGATACTTTTCCGTCGCTTTTTGTTTTTAACAGTAACATTGCATTTTACCTTCATTGGGTCTAAAAAAAGCTCTCCGGTTTTCGTTGGGAAAAGAGCCGCAGAATACAAGTGGGCAACATTATATTGAACGCCTTTTAAATTTACCTTCCGAAATTCTACACGGTTTGGAGCAAACAATTCCTCAACCCAGAATCCAACAAATTTTGGCATTTCAAGATCTTGAATAGACATGTTTACTCTTGTAAATAATTTATAGATAACTGTTACCTGTTCTCCTGGATACACTTCCGATTTATCCAATTCCACCGTTAGAAAAAGATCCTTTGCTTCAGCTAATTGTTTACCCCTAGATACTTTCATTCGAATGGTTTTCGTCCGAAAAGATTTATTACCTACGGATATGGACAATGATGGAATGGTTAATGTTCCGGTTTTCATTGGAACTAAGGTCCAGGTCAAATTACGTGAAGTCTGCATTTTTCCATTTATCCAAGACATGCTGGTCTGTTGGCTTGGACCACTTACGACTGAAAAGTTTTTCAACAGAGGTGTAATATCGACTTTGGGATTAGATTCTGCATCTTTTGCCTCTATCTTGAACGTAAACACATCATTTTGACTGATACTGGTTGCATCTACTGATGCAGTAACTTTTGCAGCAAAAACATAGGAATTTAATCCAAAACACACTGTCAATAATAAAATTGAAGATGGAAATTTAATCATTACCAATCCTTTTCCAATTTTTTGGATTTTGCTCGTGCAATCTGTCGCTTCTGATGGATTTTTTCCTCTTCCTTTAATGCATCCAGAATGGCCTGGGCATTCATACGATCCTGATTATCCCCGTCTTCTTCGCTTTTTTGGGGTTCAGGTATCCCTTTTCCCTCTTGTTCTTCCTTCCCTTGTTCTTGGGCCATTTTTTCCTGTTCTTTGTTTTTCTCTCCCTGGTTTTTTTCTGACTTTTCCTTTTCTTGCCCTTTATCTCCTTGTGCAGACTGTTGTTGAGTTTTATCTTCTTCTTTTTCTGTGCTTTGGTTTTCCTGCTTGCTTTGTTCCGATTTTTCCTGGTTCTCCGAATTTTTGTTATTATCATTCTGCTGTTGCTGTTCTTGGGGCTGCAAATGATATTTGAGGATCTCGTAATTGAATTTTGCATCTGTATCGCCAGGATCCAACTCTAATGCTTTTTTAAAAAATGCAAGACTTTCTTCGGACCTCTGCTGTTCGTAGAGGATATTCCCCATATTGTAATAAGATTTTGCTTTTAATTCTGGCTCATCATCTCTTAGTATACGATCAAATGCTTCCATGGCCGATTTAATATCACCTTGTTGGTAAGCTGAAACTCCTAATCCAAAATTGGCGGCAGAGTCATCCTTCCTTTCCTCAAGAACAGATTCATAATATTTTCTGGCTTCATCAAAATTATTTCGTTTGTATTCTTTCATCCCTTTATCCACCGAAAAAGCCAGAGAAACGAACAGGAAAAGAACCACTGTTGTACTGCTTTTCAAATATTCTCTTTTAAATCGTCTCCTAAACAATTCTACCTCTCCAAGTTTCTTTCTGCATTTTCTTGGTTGGAAACATAAAACTAATGATAAAAAATAACAACGAAATGATTGCGAAAATTTGATACCGATCTTCAAATTCTGAAAATTCATGAGTACTTATGGTTTTTTTTTCCATTGAATCAATGGCTTGAATCAAATTCCGATGACCTGTTAAACGGTTGTCAAAACGGACATATATACCATTCCCCGCATCAGCAATTTCCCTGAGCGCCATTTCATTCAATTTTGACGTCACGAGTTTCCCTTGACGATCCCGCTTATATTCCTGTGATACCCCATTCTGACTTTTGATTGGAATCAAAGACCCTGTTAAAGAACCAACTCCAACCGTATGAATTATAATTCCTGTTCTTGCTGCTTTCTCTGCTATCTCGACTGCTTCCCCTTCATGATCTTCGCCATCTGTAATAATTATAATAACTTTATATTTTTCACTTTCCTCAGTAAATGCAGTCAATCCTGAATTCAAGGCTGAACTGATGGATGTTCCCTGAGTAGGAATCATATTTGTGTCAATACCATCTAAAAATAATTGGGCTGCTTCGTAATCTGCTGTCAATGGAAGATATATGTGACTAGAGCCAGCAAAAACTATGATTCCTACCCGATCCCCTTTAAGTTGTTTGATTATTTGAGATATCTCGAATTTTGCCTTTTGAAGCCGGCTCGGTTTTACATCTTCAGCATCCATACTGATGGAGACATCCACAACGAAAACTAAATCAACTCCTTTTCGTTCAACAGGTTTTACCTTTGTTCCTATCTGGGGACCTGAAGCAGAAACAATCAGAAAAGATAATCCAAACAAACCCATCCGTTTTTTCCATAATCTTTTTTGATGGTCAAACCTGCCCAATAAATTAGCCTCTAATTGTGGTGTGCTTGATTTGAAGATAAAGTGAGAACGCCCTCTTCTTAAAAACTTTCCGATCCAGAAAAAAAGTAAAAACCCAAAACAAATAATTAACCATGGATACCTCCACTCCATTACGTTTTTCTCCTGAAAACAGATCGCTCTAAAATTTCAAAACCAAAGCTGAATATTAGAGCTGGAATTAAAAACCAGCCATAAAGTTCTTCATAGCGGGTATATTCCCGTACTTCAATTTCCGTTCGTTCCAGTTGATTGATTTCTTCATAAATATCTTCTAATGTCTCTTCATCGGTCGCACGAAAATACCTGCCATGAGTTTCTTCCGCGATCGCTTGAAGTGTTTTCTCGTCAATTTCATTGCGGATATAGCCACGGTTAGGAATATACGTTACAGATTGGTTCGTTCCAGCACCGATGGTGTAGATTCTGATGTCAAATTCAGCTGCTAAATCTGCGGCAGTGAGGGGATCCAATTCCCCGGCGTTGTTGCTTCCATCTGACAAAAGAACCATTACTTTACTTTTGGCTTTACTGTTTCGTAATCGATTTGTAGCATTGGCGATAGCCATCCCGATTGCTGTTCCATCGTAATCCTTTTCAGCAACGGTCACCTCTGCTAAGAGTGTTTTTAATACCTGCGCATCTACCGTTAATGGACACTGAATGAATGTCTCTCCCGCAAATACCAGAAGGCCAATCCTGTCTCCCGGTCTCTTTTCTATAAATTTTGCCGCTGTCTTTTTCACCGCTTCAAGACGATTGGGTTTAAAATCTTCAGCAAGCATACTACTCGAAATATCAACAACCATTACAATATCCACAACTTTGACAGTCGTTTCTTCAAGGGTGTCGACAAGCCTCGGACGCGCCAGTGCCAATACTATAAGCAGCAAGACACCGATTTGTATCGATGATAAAATTCTTACACGTCTTTTCCCCTGTCTAATGAATCTACCCTGAAGCAAATCAATTGAAGAAAACCTGAGGGTACCTTCCTGATTTTTTCCATACAAACGATACCACCATATCAGAACAGGAATAATAACCGCTAACAATAAAGACCATGGATGAGCAAACTGAATCATACTATTAGTAATTTAAAGAGAATTTTTATATTCTTATTTATTCTCTACGTCTAAAAATTTGATTTGTTTCTACACAAAATATTCCCAACAACGCAAAGAATTACATACAGTCTATTTTAAGAAAGAAAATTACATAGGAAAGGGTTTGAATATAGTAGAGGTTTTACTTAGAGGGGAGAATTATTCAGGTGATTTCTCATCATTCTCAGATTCAATCTCTTTTCCAACATCTTCAATATCTTTCTTCGCACCATCTACCGCCCCTTTAAATTCGCGAATTCCCTGCCCAATTCCTTTGGCAATTTCTGGTATTCGCTTCGCTCCAAACAAAACTAGTATAACCACTACAATGAAAAAAATTTCCATAGGCCCAAGGTTGAATAACGCGTACACTAATCTATTTTCATCCATTATTTCTCCTCCTAAACTATTTTGAATTTAACTTAATTCAACTATCCAACTAACGGAAAAATCTCAGTAGATAATATGCAGTTGCTAACCCGATTAGGCTAGTGAAATTAAATTTCAATGAAAGACCAAATTTTACTGTAAATATAAGCAAATTCAAGACTATTACCCCTGAATCTTGTCCTGCCAAACCTGCTAAATCAAAATTAATACTTGTGAGAAAAAAATCCTTAACAACCCCTACAGGGAGTAACATCCCCAGTAATTCTCCTAAAAGAGTTCCAATAAGAGCTCCACATCCAAGACCAAACATGACGAGGAAGATAGATCGTCTATTCAATTAAAGAAGCTCTCTTTCCGACGGCTTTTTGATAGACATAGAATCAACTATTTCATGAGGATTGATGACCCAGGCTGCAACACACCATAGAATGTAGACCGATAAGAGAGGAAACAAAACAATTCCACGGAGGAATATCAGGCTGACCAATAAAGAAAATACTCCCAACAACCGATAAGTGTTTTTCCGACCTTTTCGAAAAGAGATAAGTGGAAATTTTGAAAAACGTACGGGGCTGATCATTAAAAGCCCCATGATAACCACAAGGAGAATCGCAATTCTTGGATCCCCTGTATTCCCTGATATTTTATCGCTAAACAGCATATATCCAAAAATGAATAAAGCATTCAATGGAGTGGTCAAACCAGTAAAATAGGGTTTTGGATCTTCCTCCTGTAATACATTAAACCGTGCAAGACGAATGGTACCAAAAAGCAAAGGGATAAAACTGATTAATCCACCTAAAATTGGTGGCAATCCCTGGACATAGGTCGTATATATCAAAACCGATGGTGCTGCACAGAATGAAATTGTATCGGCAAATGAATCAAATTCAGTCCCAAACCTGGATGGAATTCCCAATAAACGAGCAATTTTTCCATCTACTGCATCAAATGCACCAGCGAATAAAACCAGCCAACCAGCCTTTATAGGATCACCTTTAATCAACATCCCGATTGCTAAAAATCCAAGAAACATGTTTAGCACAGTCAAAATATTAGGAATATGCCGTTTGCGATTTTTATTCATTTTATTTGATTTCACTACTTAATTATTCAGTCTAATTTAGCAATAATGGTTTCTCCCCCAGTCACCTTTTGACCTTTATGCACCTGCACCTGATAGATTGAGGGAAAAATAATATCAGTACGGGATCCAAACATAATAAATCCGAGGCGATCTCCTTTCAGTAACGTTTTTCCTGCCTGAGCATAACAATGGATGCGTCGTGCAATAAGTCCAGCAACTTGCTTTACTTTCATAAGCCCCTTTGGTGACTCCATAAGTATAATTGTCTGCTCATTTTCATCCGAAGCTTTATGATTAAACGCTGCCAAAAATTTCCCCTGTTTGTAATCCGTTTTTTTTATAAGCACTGTTACAGGTACCCTGTTCACATGTACGTTGAATATATTAAGAAAAACTGATACCAGTATTCCTTTTCCTACATCTGGATCATTTACTTGTGCTATGTTGATTATCTTTCCGTCGGCAGGAGAAACAAGACTATTATCCCCTGCGGGAATATTACGTTTTGGATCACGAAAGAAGATGAGAGAAAATAAAAAGAATAAGCCTGAAATAAGATAAACGAAACTCAACCATTCGAATCCATTTATATTGCCAACCAATCGGGAAAAAATTGTTAGAAAAAATAATATCAGGATGATTTTTCGTCCTTCTTTCGCAATCATATTTTTACCAGTATCTCGACTTCATTTTTACTTTTCCTAATTTCATCGTTACAGTCTTTTCTTGATTATTTCTATAAATTTTAATATCTAATTCATCTCCAGAGCGTAGATCTTGGTTAAGAATAATCTCCTTGATATCCTCTGCGGTTTTCACCTGAATACCATTAACAGATAGTATTATATCTGCTAATTTCAACTTAGCCCTTTCCGCAGGGCTTCCTTTTTCGATTTCGACAATAATTACACCAGATTTGACAGGAATATCAAGATATCGAATGATCCTTTGGTTTAATGGTTGAACCTGGATCCCTGTGAAATAACTGCGGTCAATGTTTCCCTTCGTTTTTAATTCCTCAGCTATATTTTTCGCATGATTTATTGGTGTTGCAAATCCTATCCCAATCGAACCCTGAGACATTGTAGAACCGGTAAAAATAAATGTATTAATTCCCACAACCTCTCCACGACTGTTCACAAGAGGACCCCCACTATTTCCTGGGTTAATCGCAGCATCGGTCTGAATCATGTTCTGAAACACCTGCCCTGATTTTTGCTGGCCGAAATCCATATTCACTGCGCTGATTATTCCCGCAGTAGCTGTGGGTTGATCGTTCACATCGAATAAACCGTACGGATTTCCTAGAGCAACTACCCATTCTCCGATGATCAATTTATCTGAATTTCCAAGCGTTGCAAATGGGAAATTCCCACCCTCTAATTTAAGTAAAGCTAAATCAGTCATACTGTCTGTGCCGATGACAACTGCTTCATATTCCTCACCACCTGGAAGAGTAATAATAATTTCCAGTGCATTTTCAACAACATGGAAATTTGTTATTACATACCCATCAGGACTAACAACAACTCCCGATCCTGAACTTTTAACCCTTTGACGATGAAACTCATACGGAAAAAAATCCTGGAAAAATGGATCATTAAATGGTGAGCGGGTAGTCACTTCTTTGAGTTGAATTACATTGATACTTGCAACAGAAGGACTGACGCTCTTGATCGCACGGGTGATAGCTGTATCTCTGGACTGAGTAATATCATTTTGACTGGGGAGAAAACAAAAAAATACTAAAAAAAGAACAATCAATCTGAAAATAAGTCTAGGCATAGTCAACCTTTTCAAGAATGAGTCCTTGAGGAGGCGCTTTAAAAATTTGAACATTTTTTTCAGGATTATTCAATAGATTCAAAAATGATTCAATCGTGAATTTTCCTCTTGATATTTCTACCATTGTACCAGTTAAATATCTTACCATGTGATGTAAAAATCGATTCCCGGAAACATAGTAAATTAACATTTTATCTTGCTTTTTCCATACGGATTCATAGATTTTGCATACAGTACTTTTCATATCAATTCTGAACTTACAGAAGGAGAGGAAATCATGTTCTCCAACAACTGTCTCAGCCGCTGATTGAAGGATTGACTGGTCTAATTGTCCTGTTATCCACGACTGATTCCGAAATAATACATTATTCCCGGTGTAACATTGGTAACGATAATACCGTATTTGTGCAGAATATCGGGCGTGAAAATCAGCAGGAACAACATCTAAACTTTCAACAAAAATATCTTCAGAAAGATGAGCATTCAATGCCTTAATCAGGTTACAAGTATCCAAATCAGTATTAAGATCAAAATGAGCTACCTGGCTTAACGCATGAACGCCTGTGTCGGTACGCCCTGCACCAAAGACTTTAATTTTCTCTCCATCAGAGAACATGGAGATTACCTTTTCTAATTCATCCTGGATTGTTCTTTTTGCCGGCTGAAACTGCCAACCGAAAAATTTTGTTCCATCATATTGTATGGTGATTTTAAATCTTGCCAAGAAAATTTACTCCAAAAAAACAACAGATTATACCAATGATAAAAAGTCCGTCACTGAGATAAAATCTAATTGGAAAAGCTACGCCCCTCGGAATCTGGTTTCCATAACCTCGCAACTTCATCATTTTTGCAGTTTCCTCTGCTTTCCGATAATTTCTCAGAACAATTCCCGGAAGATCATGCCCAATATTCTGAATTTGAGTCCAACGGGTTGTGTTAGCATTTAACCCCAAAGCTGATTTCCCCTTATGGGTTGACTCCCACTCCTTCTGAAAAGTAGGAAAAAATCGAAAGGTCAATTCGAAAAAAAGGAAAAAGTCTTCCACCCATTTCCAAGGACGGTTTAGAGTACTCCATAAACTCCTGAGAGCGATAAGAACCCCTGAAGACAACGATTGTTCAATATAAAGTGCCATGATTGAAACCATTAATAATATTTTTAATGATGCAAAACCAATCTCAATCAAAATTTCACTCATCGTCGCTGGAGTGAGTAAAATGGAGAATCCAACGTACAGTACTGCCATATATGGAAAAAATCTGAAGAATGGTGTTATTCGAACTAAAACTTCAGAGAATAGATTTCGGTTTAAATAAAGTAAACCACTAAAAATAATTACTCCAATCCCAAGTATTAAGACTGTTTGATTCATTAATACTGTCAGTGAAAAACTAAGATAAAAACAAATCCGGACCAGAGGATTTCGAAACATCTTTGATTATTGAAATGTACTGAAATTTAATGTGAAATGATGACCACTCATTGGAACCAGCAGATTAGAACATTTTTTGAGATTAAAATTGAACGGTCAATGAATAGGTAAGATTCGTAGTCGCTGGATCATACCTTGGGACAAATGTGATTTTTCCAGTCGATAAAAACCGATTCTGAAGATAAAGGACATCAATTGCTGAAACGATATGATTCAAGACAATTCCACCGATAAAAAACTTCCCTGCAAGAGCCCAACGATCACTGCTGATTCGCATTGATTCGAAAGATTCTCTTTGAGATGTTGATCCCTTCCAATCCCAATCCCATTCTATGTTCTTATATCTTTCAACAGCGTCATTATCACGGAAACGCAAGTGTTCCTGAATGAAGGCTTCCCGCGTATCATAATTCCCAATATCAACCCAGAATTCTCTATCCTTTCCTGAAACAAATACATTAGCATGTTCGGAGGCAAACACCTGGAATTTCCTTTGATCTATATTCGACATTAAAAAACTCCCAAGGGTCGTTATCCATAAAGCACTTTCCACTAAAGAAAAAACTCGCCCACGAGTTTTATTACCCAGAGAAAATTCCCCTGTTCCCGGTATCACTAACGATTTTATAATAGGTGCCAGTCTTACTTTTGGTGTATTCTTTTCCAAAACCAGGTTTTGAGCAACAATAACCTGAAGAAGGATAATAATTAAAGTTATTTTAGATAATGTCTGAACCATCCGATCCCCAAAACAATGCAAATTATAATTGTACATAACATCGTGAATATATCACCAAAAGCAGTATAAAAGCTTGTTCCATTCCAGAAAGATATATCCCCATGAATTACTTTTCTTTCACCAATTGAAATTTTTTCCATCACCCGTCCTGTTGGCAGAATAATGCCAGAAATACCCGTGTTTGCACTTCGTACAATAGAGATTCGATTTTCAACCGCACGAAGTTTTGCAAGCTCAAAATGTTGGTACGGACCAGATGAATTACCCAGCCAACCATCATTTGCTTGTATTGACAAAAACTGCGCACCCCGCTTAATAAATTCCCGGATAATGTCTGGTAAGCTGGATTCATAACAGATGATGTTTGAAAATTGTATTGAATCTACTTTAAAAACCGTGTACTCTTCTCCTTGTGAAAAGTTTGCTTGACCAAAGTTTAGTTTTTTCAATATTGGAAAATATCTTGAAAACGGAATGTATTCTGCAAAAGGAACCAAATGAACTTTGTGGTACATTTGTATATTTCCATCTGGGTACATCATTATTGAACCATTATAATTTTCTTTTTCTCCATTTTGATTTACAGTGTGATCAACTGTCCCAGACAACAGGGGAATTCCAGATGCTACCACTTTATTCTGAATAGGACTCCGATCAGAAAGGGATAAACGAAGATTGGAAGGTACTGCTGCTTCGGGCCATAAAACCAAATCTGGCTGAAGCTGTGTTGCTTCATTCAATAAATCATGCATAACTGCGAATGTCTCCTGTCGGTGGTCCCGTTCCCATTTTTGGTTCGGATCAATATTCGGTTGAACTACTGCGACATCAAAGTTCAATTCCTCAGTTTGGTTTGATATTAAGGAGATGCGGATAGATCCAATAATCCACAAACTTAAGATTAATCCAAATGGCAATATCCACATTTTTCTGTTCTTAACAGACGATGTAATAATCAGGAATACAATTACATTTAAGATAATAATCCAAAAAGATATTCCATAACTCCCACAATAATCTGCCATTTGAATTAGCGGTAAATAAGATGTTTGTGTCAATGCGAGATTTATCCACGGAAACCCCAACGGTCCAAAACTCCTTAACCATTCCATGGAAACCCAAAGAAAGGGAAAGACAAACAATCCTTTTCCCGTCAAAGAATGAATTTTCGAAAGTAAAAATCCAAGAATAGTCCAAAACAGGGCAAGGTAAAGGATAGCTCCAATGAGAGAAGCAAATACGGGAATAAATCCCGCTCCGCTATTAAGCCCTATCCAGTATAGTGAAATGAAATTAGCAGTAATTGCAGAAAGAAAAGAATACCTCGCAACAGAGGAAGAACTTTCATTTAAAAAGATAGAAATGAGAGGTACAAACCCTATCCAGGCTAAAAAACCAAGATGAAGAGGGGGATAAGCCAAGCCAATCAATATGCCTGATAGGATGGCTAACTGCCAAGAAGGTAGATAAAAAATTAAAGACAAAAATAAGTTTTGTAAAAAGAGACCATACTTACATTCTCGATTGCTTGTCCAAAAATTGTTGGAGAATAATCGCCGCAGCTGTTTGATCAATTAATTCTTTATTATATCCCGTTTTGATTTCCTGTTCAATCATTGCACGTTTTGCTGATACAGAAGATAACCGTTCATCTTCAAGCATTACTTTATATCCAATGTCCCTGAGTTTATCTGTAAATTCCATTGTTCGTTTTGTCTGAGCTGTTTGTTGCCCTTTCATTCCCAGGGGATTTCCAACCACAATTAATTCTACATCCTGTTCATCAATTATTTTATCCAATTCCCGGATTACCTGATTTGTATTATGAACTAGAAGAGTCCTGAAAGGAGTAGCTATGATTTTTAATGGGTCGGAAAGGGCTAATCCAACCCGCTTTTCTCCATTGTCAATTCCTAAATATCTACCCACCTATTATCTGGAATTTCCTCATCCTCTCTACTTATCACCCGGTTCTCTCTACATAATCAATACCATCGATCTTATTTAGTTTCCGGATTAATCTATCCAATTGACGCAAATTATTAACCTTAATAACAAAGAGCGAAATACCCACTCCGTCTTTTACTTTTGCATCAACACTTGTAATATTAATATTCTCACCTGCGATACATTCGGTCATTTCTTTTAATCTACCTTTTCGATCTTCACAAACAATTTTGATTTGAACAGCGAATAAATCTTTTCTACTCACATCCCATTCTACCGGGATCAGCCGGTCAGAGTCTTCACTTAATAATGGAAGGCTTTTACAGGATGTTTGGTGAACAGTAATCCCCCTGCCTCGTGTTATAAATCCAATCATATCATCACCTGGAATTGGGGAACAACATTTTCCAAAATTAACCATCAAGTTTTTAATCCCCTGAAGTTTAATCCCTTTTGCAGATGACCGGGCAAAATCAATAAAATTTTCAGTTGATTCCTCTTTTGCTTCTTCCAATACATTTTCATTCAGTGATCGAATTTTCTTGAAAATATTTCGAACGGTGATAGAGCCATTTCCAATAGCTCCTAAAAGAGCCTCAGTTGACTTGTACCCACATATTTCGTAAGATTCCTTAATCGTTTTCAAGAGTTTAAACTGCTTAAGTTTTCTAAGCGTTCTCTCAAGAATGTCCGTACCGATCTTTACACTTTCCTTTTTTTCAATTCTCCAGAGGAAACGACTAATATTAGTTCGCGCTTTAGATGTGGTGACAAATTTCAACCATCCATAACTAGGCTGCTGATTTTTACTTGTAAGAATCTCTACCATATCTCCATTTTTCAGGATTGTATTCAGTGGAACTACTTTATGATTAACTTTAGCACCAAGACAACTCAAACCAACTTGGGAATGGATTTGAAATGCAAAATCAATCGGACAAGCATTCAGAGGAAGTTGAATTAAATCTCCTTTGGGTGTAAAAACAAAAATTTCATCATCAAACAAATCTATTTTCAAAAGATTCATAAATTCTTTGGGGTCACTGAATTCATTCTGGAGTATAGTTACCAATTCCCGGAGCCACTTCACATTTGAATCCAAATCTGCTGAAACAGTTTTACCCTCTTTATATCTCCAATGAGCGGCTACCCCAATTTCTGCTGTTTGTTCCATTTCTCTGGTTCGAATCTGGATTTCCACCATGTGCCCACGAGGACCAATTAAAGTTGTGTGAATAGATTGATATCCGTTTGATTTAGGCATAGCAATGAAATCTTTGAATCTTTCCTGGATCGGTGAGTATACCTGGTGAATAATTCCAAGGGTAAGATAACATTGCTCTACCTTTTCGACAACTATTCGGATAGCAAAGAGATCATAAATTTCCTCGAATGTTTTCCCTCTTGCAATCATTTTTCTATAAATGGATGAATGGGATTTTGGTCTTCCATAGATATCTACCTGGATTTGATACTTTTTCAACTCTTCTTTAATGGGGCTAATAACTTGATTTATATAACGTGATCGCTGCCGATTTGTTGATTTCAGTTTTGAATCAATTTCTAAATGGGATTTTTTATGTAGCGTTTGTAATACCCAGTCTTCTAATTCCCATTTCACCGAAGCCATTCCGAGACGATGCGCTAAAGGAACATAAATATCATTGGTTTCCCTGGCAATTTGACGTTGCTTCAGTTTTGACATATATTCAATGGTTTGCATGTTGTGAAGTCTGTCGGCAAACTTTATAATAATAACACGGAGATCCTTTGCTACCGAAAGCAGAAGTTTCATAAAATTTTCTGCTTGTTTTTCCTGCTGGTTTGAAAATTCAATATTTCCAAGTTTGGTTACTCCGTCAACTAACCTGGTAATATCCTCTCCAAAGCAGTTCTCTAAGTCTTTTAAGGTTGTATCAGTATCTTCAAGAGTATCATGAAGGAGCCCAGCCATGACAGTAATATGATCCATTTTCCATTTTGCTAAAATATTTGCTACTTGAAGACAATGATCACCGAAATATGGTTTCCCTGAGCGACGTTTCTGGCCTTGATGTCTGACAGTTCCAAATTCATACGCCTTCCATAAAGACTCCTTTATGGTTTTTCCGTTGGTATCTTTAGGAATAACCATTTTTTCATACAGATTTAGAAAAGGTTTCGGGAATTCACCTACCACGTAAGGAATAAGTTTGGAAAGGGGATTCGGCATTAGAAGGGTACTTCAGCTTCTTCACTCTCGTAAACAGACATATTCTCAAATCGAGCAAAACGGTCAATAAATGTTACATTGACAGTGCCAGTAGGTCCATTTCGCTGTTTGGAGATTATTATTTGAGCTTTACCTCTGTCTTGGTCTTCCCGCGAATATATCCATTGACGGTATAAAAACATAACAACATCTGCATCTTGTTCGATCGCCCCACTTTCACGAAGATCCGACAGTTGAGGACGTCTATCACTTCGACTTTCAACTGCCCTTGACAATTGGGATAGAGCCACAATTGGAATTTTTAAGTCCTTTGCAAGAGACTTGAGAGAGCGGGTAATAATAGAAATTTCCTGCTGACGACTCTCAACACCTTTTGGACCTTGCATCAACTGAAGATAGTCAACAACAATCATTTTTACATCATGTTCTGCTTTTAATCTCCGGGCCTTAGCTCGTAATTCGAGCACGGTAATTGCGGGTGAATCATCTAGGTAAATAGGTGCCTCTGCTAATGTCCCAACATGAATACTCAAATTCTTCCACTGAGATTTCGGGAGATTGCCCGTCCTGACAAGATGACTGTCCACCTTTGATTCTGCACAAAGAAGCCTCATGGCAATCTGATGATCAGCCATTTCCAGACTGAAGAATCCAACACTTTCCTTATGATCAACTGCGGCATTTCGTGCTATTGAAAGAGCAAGTGAGGTTTTTCCCATTGCTGGACGGCCTGCGATGATCACTAGATCACCAGGATGAAAACCAGCTGTCATCGCATCCAAATCAATCAAGCCAGATGGAACTCCTATTACAGATCCCGCTTTCGAACTAATGGCATCAAGCTGTTCAAATGATTCATGAAGAATAGGTTCGATATGTTTAAAACCGCCTTTTAAACGGTTTTGGGTGATAGTAAAAATGGATTGCTCAGCACTGTCCAGTATATCATCAACCGTTTGGCGATCATCATAAGCTTCTTTGGACATATCATGAGCCAGATAAATCAGTCTGCGTAATACAGCTTTTTCCAGGACTATTTTTGCATAACTTTCTACATTCGCCGCAGTAGGTACAGATTCAACCAATCCGGTTATGTAATATGCACCTCCAACTGCTTTCAGTTCCTTATTTTTCTTTAATCGATCGGTTACAGAGATGGTATCAACTGGTTCATTTTCATTGAATAATACAATCATCGTAGAAAAAATCTTCGCATGAGCTTCTTTATAAAAATGTTCTGATGAAATCCATTGTAAAACCTTGCTGACAGCTTCTTTACTGATGAGCATTGACCCTAAAACAGCTTGTTCTGCCTCCAAGGCCTGGGGCTGGACATTCAAAATTTCTGATTGGTTATTTTTAGCCAATATTTGTTTTTCCATCAAGAATTGATTGAATCCATTGAAAATCTTTCCACGTTGGTGCTTTAAACCCTGAGTTTCTCAAAAGAGCCGCAGGATGGTAGGTGACAATCAAAGGGATTTCTTCATAATGATAAATTTTCTCTCTCATAGCCTTTAACGGAATATCTTGTTTTAAAAGAGTTTTCCCTGCGACCCGTCCTAACGCTACAATCAACTGAGGTTTAATAAGGCGAATTTGATGCTGGAGATATGGTTCGCATTGATCAACTTCTGAGGGTAATGGATCCCGATTATTCGGGGGACGGCATTTCAAAACATTGCAGATATACACACCTTTTGTTCTATTGAGGTGAATAGCGGCCAGAATTTTATCCAATAATTTCCCGGCACGCCCTACAAATGGTTCACCAAGACGATCTTCATCAACTCCCGGTGCTTCTCCGACTAATAATAAATCCGCTTTTGGATCTCCTACACCAAAAACAAATTTTGTTCGTGCATCCCCTAACTGGCATTTATGACAAGAATTTATCTTGTCATTAAATTCCTGTAATGATCCAGGGAAATCATAACCCGATCCTTGATTTATATTATCTAAAGATGATTGAATAAAAATTTCGTCTCCAAATAATTCACGGGTTTGACTGAGAAAATGATAGATATTCGCCGCCACACTTAGGCCCATTTATGATTATTTTTCCGAATCTTGTGGGTATTTATGCCAGGTTAAATCACCATTAATAAATTCCTCAATAGCCACAGTTATTACTTTTTCTACTTCCTGGTACGTTTCTGGATCTATTTCATCAGGGACTTCATCAAAAACACCCATATCCCTGCTTTCTTCTTCTTTTATAATCTTTTCGACAAGGCGATCGCGAAGTATTTGCTTCGCTCTTCGTTCCATCACAACTACTGCTTCATAAATATCACCTGTCTGCTCTTCTATCTGGCGAAAAGACAACGGTTTAAGACTCATATAACACTCCTTCTGTTTGTTTTTCAATTATTTTAATTAATTCATTACTAGCATGTTCAATTTGATTGTTGATCACGTGATAATCAAACCAATCTTTTTCTTTCAATTCCAATTCCAAACGGTCCATTCGTTTTTTAATTCTTTTTTCCGAATCTGTACCACGGCTTCTTAGCCGTTTTCGGAGATCATCAAGATTGGGAGGCAAAATAAAAATTGTAACCGTATTTTTCGGATATAATGATTGAATAGATTTAGCTCCCTTTACATCAACTTCAAGCAGTAATAACCTGTTTCCCCTGATGGCATCTTCAAGTGGTTTCTTCATTGTGCCATAATAATCTCCATGAACCTCTTCATACTCCACAAATTCACTTTTGGTGATTTTTTCCTCAAATTCTTCCATGGAAATAAAATGATAATCTACGCCATCTTCTTCCGTGTAACGCTGATGACGGGTTGTACATGATACTGAAAAGTTAATCTCCTGTTTTTTACGCTGTAATTCACGACATAATGTTGTTTTTCCCGTTCCAGAAGGACCAGATATTGCAATGAAATTCTTCATAAAATATTCTGAGCCTGCTCCCTAAGTTTTTCCGTATCATTTTTCAATTCAATAACAAGATTCGTCAAGGTCATATCAGAATTTTTTGCTCCAATTGTATTAATTTCTCTGTGTGTTTCCTGCAAAAGAAAGTTTAACCGCTTTCCAACAGGTTCAATCTCCTGTAAAAATGATAAATATTGTTCCATGTGACTCCGGCACCGAAGGATCTCTTCCGTAATATCTGCTTTTTCAGAGAGAATGGCAATTTCCTGAGCCAAACGAGTTTCATCAACTGGAACTGTTTCTAAAAGGTCTGATATTTTCTTCTGGTATTTTTCTTTACGAAGTTTGCCTGCCTTTTTCACTTGTTGTTCAAGTTTATCAATCTTTTCACAAAATGACTTTAATTGATCTTCCATGCTCTTTTGGATTGTTTTACCCTCAGTTGAACGCATTTCATCCGCCTGCCCCAAAGCATCATTTAAACCTTTTAAAATATTTTTTGGTTGAATTTTATCCTGATCGTTTTCCGAAAACAAATCTCTAAGGGATACTATTTCACTCAGCTCAATGTGGCGACCATATTCCACCTGAATTGTTTGTAATAACGATTCAATAGCTTCATATCGACTTTTATTCAATTGTAATAATCCTTCAGTTCCACTATTGTGATTCATTTCAAAAACCAACTGTATACTTCCCCTCTTAAGAATTTCCTGGGTTCGATTTCGGATATCCAAATCTAGAGCCGGATCAAGATCGAAACCCCGAATTTTCAGATCGAAATATCGGGAATTAACTGCCCGTACAGTCACTGAAATTTGACCACTGCCATTTTTGACCGTACTGCGGCCGTACCCTGTCATACTTTTAATCATAATTTTTCAATGGAAAAACTAAGAAATTTACGGAGTAATATACGCTTCTAACAATGAAAACCAAATTCATCTAAATTAATTATCCAGAGGAGGTGATATCTTGCTCATTATCAATTTCGGATTGATGGAAAAAGAAAGTAAATGGCTGCTCCCTAAAGAAGATACCTCTGGTTCAAATTGAAGAGCATAACTAATCTCAATATCGGACCACACCAACCCAAGACCAGTTGAAATTATTCCAGTTTCATTTCGCCCAAATCTGATCTGAATATTTTCCTTAATGGTCCACTCCATTCCCATTCGGAACTCTTCCGTTTCTATTACAATATCTGCCATCAAACCCAATGTAATTGGAATTAAGGGAAGATCATAGTTCCCAGAAATCCCCAGTGAAACACGAGGAGTGACAATTTCCTTTGTTCCATTATCCCAGACCAACCAAGAAGTGAAAACATCCTGAATCACAATTCCTGCTTGTACTCTCTTCCAAAATAATGTTCTTAAACCAGCATCCAAACCAAAACCTGTACCTGTATGATTTCCCAATTGGTGTATCAACCCTTTCACTCCAATTCCAAAAATGACATCCCCTAATAATACTGATTTTTGGCTAAGCACTGATCCCATTGCGGGAGATTTGTTAATAATCCATGATCGATTCAAATACACTCCCCACTGATGCTGACTAAATTCTGTAACATTTTTTGAATCTAAACGTTCATTTCCATTTAGTTTCCCATCACCATCCTCATCTAATAATGCATAGCGGGTATCCGGAATACCGGGGACTTCCTCATGAATTAAGATAAATCCAAATGGCTTGGACGTAAATTTATGTATCGGAAAAGAAATCAAATCACTGCTGATAACTCCCGAAAAACGGCTTTGATGGACATAAGTAAAGGATTTCTCCGTATTTGCAACCAAATTTGCGGGATTCCACAAGGATGCAGATGAACCCTTGCCACCAGCGGTCAAAGCCTTTCCTAGAGCCAATGATCGGCCATCACCTGCATTCCTGAATATTTGCCACCCATATTTTACAAACACTGTTTCTGAAAAAGAAAACTGTGCAATTCCAAAAAAACTCAGAAATATTAGTTTTTTCATTAATTCGCTCATAATGATTTCATAAAATGATTGACGTAGAAAAATATTTCCTACAGTCCATGCTCTTTTTTTAATTTATCCAAAACCTGTAGGGCTTGAATAGGGGTCATTTTGTTCAGATCAAGTGCTGCAATGGCTTTTTTCAACTCATTTTCTTTCTGCTCAAAGATAGATAACTGATTAGACGCGGGAATGGCCTGTCGCGTTCCATGGATATTCTCTTGGCTGATATGAAAGTTTAATATCTCCTTTGCTCTTTCGATTACTTCAGATGGTAATCCAGCCATTTGAGCTACATGTATCCCATAACTTTTGTCGCTTATTCCAGGTAAAATTGTACGAAGAAAAACTATCTTATCGCCAAATTCCTTCACTGCTGCCTGAAAATTTTCCAAACGTTCCAAGGTATTTTCAAGATCCGTCAACTCATGGTAATGAGTTGCGAAAAGGGTACGGGCACCAACATTTGAATGATTATGAAGATGTTCCGTGATTGACCAAGCGAGTGATAATCCATCAAATGTGGCTGTTCCCCTTCCAATTTCATCAAGGAGAATAAGACTCTCGGGGGTTGCATTATTTAGAATATTTGCTGCTTCATTCATCTCAACAAGAAAAGTGCTTTCTCCTCCAGCAAGATTATCACTTGCACCCACCCTGGTAAACAGGCGGTCAACGATGCCAATTTTCGCTTTCTTTACTGGAATAAAGGAACCAATTTGGCTCATTAATACCAAAAGTCCAACTTGGCGAAGATAAGTGGATTTCCCTGCCATATTTGGTCCGGTGATCAAATGTATTTGACTGGTTTTTATATTCATCAAGGTGTCATTTGGAATGAATCGCTCGGTAGCAGGGAGAAGTTGTTCTACTACAGGATGCCTTCCTGCTTTTATCTCCAGACTGGGCTCCGTAATTAGCTTAGGTCTTACATAACGATTTCTGACTGCCCTCACAGAAAATGAGGATAACACATCCAGACGGTGCAATATCTTTGCGTTAATTTGAATATTGCGTGTTTCCTGCAAAATGTCCCTGCATAATTCCTCAAATATCCGGATTTCAATTGATTCAATTTTTTCTTCAGCTGATAAAATTTTCTCTTCATATTGCTTCAACTCCGAGGTAATATATCTCTCAGAATTTACCAATGTTTGTTTTCTAGTATAAAAATCAGGTACCTTGTGCTGGTGAGTCTTTGTAACCTCAATATAATACCCAAATATTTTATTGAAACCAATTTTCAGGGATGGAATTCCCGTAGCTTCCCGCTCAGAATTCTGAAGATCTGAAATCCATTGTTTCCCACCAGATGAAAGTGATCGGAGTTCATCCAATTCCTTGTCAACACCTTGAAGAATGAATCCGCCCCGCTTTAAACTAGCAGGTGCATCTTCCTTTACTTTCTCAACAATAAGTTTCACTGTTTTTTTCAGATCCTTGAACTGACTTGACAACTCTGCAAGTGCTTTATTACCAGAATCTTCCAAGTCCTTTTTCAGGAATGGAATTAAACCTAAACTCGATCCAAGCCCCCACACATCTCTTGGAGTTGCTTTCAATCTGCTGATCTTTCCAAGAATTCGTTCAAGGTCAGATATTTTCCCTAAATAATTTCTGATAGAATGCAGAGATTTTTTCTTTTGAACAAAAGCCTCAACAATATTTTGCCGAATATTCAAGCGGGACAAACCTGTCAATGGCTGATTTAACCACTGCTTCAAAAGACGGCCACCTCCCGCTGTTACAGTCTCATCTAAAGCATCCAACAACGTCCCATGAGTACCCTGTGTAGACAACGATTGAAATACTTCAAGATTTCGGAGTGTAAAACCATCAAGACTCATGATTTCTTCTTCAACTATAGGTCGAACTGATGTGACATGATCAAGAGTACTGTTTAGAGTATTCCTTATATGGTATAAAACGACCCCGCCAGCCGTAATTCCGTGCACCAAATTATCACAACCAAAACCCTTCAATGAATTGGTTTCGAAATGACTTGTGAGAGTTCGATTGCTTTGATCAAAATTGAAGAGCCAATCTTCTACTTGAGTCACAAATGGTTTGAGTTCACGATACCATTCGGTTGTTGAATAGGTAATATTTTCACCCAAAAGAATCTCCCTGGGAGCAAATTTTCGCAGAGATTCTGTGAGCTGGGAAAGGGTACATTCTCCTAAAAAAAATTCCCCGGTGGATTGGTCTAAAATAGCATATCCTGCATCACTATGATGAAAATACACACTGGCGATGTAGGTATTGGATTTCTGATTCAATGCCTGATCAGAAGTAATAGTTCCAGGAGTTACAACCTCAATCACTTCACGCTTCACAATTCCTTTTGCAAGTTTTGGATCCTCAACCTGCTCACAAATAGCTACTCTATGCCCTGCATTGACCAGTTTAGGAAGATAATTATCCAAAGCATGATGTGGAAATCCTGCCAGAGGAACATCAGAGGCAGCTCCATTTGCTCTCTTGGTGAGAACGATACCAAGTATTTTAGCTGTAATTTTTGCATCTTCATTAAATGTTTCAAAAAAATCCCCCATCCGGAATAGAACTATACTTTCCGGGTGTTGACTCTTCACTTCAAGATACTGCCTCATCAGCGGTGTACCAGGAATCTCAGATTTTTTACTCACAACCTGTCACCTTTAATCCGTCCATTCTCTTCACGGAAAGTGAACCTACTTTTATCCAGGTATTCAAGGAGAGGAATAGCAGTTTTTCGAGTAAGATGGGTTAATGTTTTAAAATCCGGGACACTCAGTTTTTCCTTTGATGAAAAATATGATTTCAGCATGGAAATAAGTTTATTAAAATTTGATTTTCCCAACCAAAGTCCAGCTTTTATTTCAATCGATTTTTCCTTTCCTTTTAGTACATGGAGTAACTCCAAAATAGAGTCATCCTCTAAATGGGTTTTTTCCAAGATATCATTCAAGGATTGAGGTGCAAACTTGCTTTGTGCTAATATTTCAGAAATCAAATCTGCTTTCTTCTGGTCACTTGAAGAAAGGGAAATTTCATGATCTCTAAGGGCATATCCTGCCTCGATTGGCAAAATTAATTTTTCGTTCACACAATCATTTATAACCATTGCAAACCATGATTCACTAAAACGTAGTTCCTTCTGAATAATATCTCCATTGATAGATTTTCGATATGGATGCTGTTTGTGGAATTGCTTTATTCTTTCCAAAAACACTTTCTTGGCAAATGAAACCTTTTCTGGATTATATACCAGCTTATTTCTTATCTCCAATCTATTTTCAGTAATAAACTGTTGAATATCCTCAATAGAACAATGAAAAACCCTTCCCCATTCCATTTCTGTTTTGGGTTGTGTCCAAAACCGATCTATAAATTGGTTGAATCGCTGGGATCTAACTGTAGATAGAGTATTCATCCAATTACGTATTTCGTTCCATTTTCCTTTCGGATTTGGATCAAGTATAACTCCGCCACCAATAGTATGCATAGGAGAATAAGAGCGCATGACAAACCGATCATCCATTGCTGCAACCAGAGGTTTTTCTAACCTGATTAACATTATACCTGACTCCCCTGTTTTCAGACGTTTTCCTGAAATAGTTACACGTCCAAGAACTTCTGCAGTCCCCAAATGAATTCGAACTCTTTGTTTGGATTTTAATTCCCATCCAATTCCCGGAATCATTTGAACATGAGCGATAAATATGGAAGTTGAAGCAATCCACCCCGGTTGGACTAACTCAGCACCGCGCCATGCATGGTTTTTCTCAATACCTACTACATTCACAGCAGCCCGGTCACCCATGGATACTGTTTCTGTTTTTTCACCATGGCTCTGAAGACCTCGTACTTTGCATTGTTGCCCAACAGGCTGACAATAAATTTCATCACCGACTGAAAGACTACCAGAAATGACCGTCCCTGTTACAACAATACCAAATCCGGTTTTTAGGAATACTCGATCTATGGGGAGTCGAAAAAATCCCCGGTCCAAAGTAAACCTCACTTTTTCAGCCTCATGTAACAGTGCCTGTCGCAATTCGGAAATCCCGGATTCTGGATTTACAGAAGTACGAATAATAGGGGCAGATTCTAAACTGGTACCAGCTACAATTTCATGTATTTCCATTTCAACCAGATCAAGCCAATCCGGATCGCTAACCATATCCGTTTTTGTGAGTACAATCACACCCTGAGGAATACACAACAAAGAGAGGATTTGAAGATGCTCCTTAGTCTGAGGCATGACACCATCATCCGCTGCCACGACAACCAGAGCAATATGAATAGTTGAGACACCAGAAACCATGTTCCTGATAAACTTCTCATGTCCAGGTACATCAATAATGGTAATATCTTTATTGAGGAATGCAAAACCTAAGTCAATGGTCATACCGCGAGATTTTTCTTCTTGGAGACGATCTGTGTCAACCCCTGTCAAGGCCTTGACTAATGCTGTCTTCCCATGATCAATGTGACCGGCAGTCCCGATGACAATTTGATTCATTACTTAAACCTGGTTTATTACATCAATCAGAAGTGCAACCTGATTGGGTAAAATCGTCTTCAAATCGATGAAGAAACGATTGCCGGATATGTACCCTACAACAGGAGTTTTTCCAGTCCGGAATCGGTACGCTAATTCTGAGATTTTTTGATTTTTTGGGTAAAATCTCAAGGCCATGCTTTCAATTCCACAAGCAGGTAAAGAACCACTCCCGGCTTCAACAGTTGATTCAATTAAAGTAATACCTAATCTGGATTTCCTTTTTGTGGAAATACTCTGAATTATTTTTCTGCCGCGTTTCCTTAACATGACCCGTTTGGTTGATAAGAGTGAAAGCGTCAAATTATCCTTGGTGACTTCTTCAGAACGGTACGTTCTGAGAGTTTCTTCCATAAGGGCAATGGTAAATTTTCCACATCGAATCGTCCGGTAAATCGGGTTTAGTTCCATCCGTTTCAACAGACGATTTTTTCCAACAATTATCCCTGCTTGGGGGCCCCCCAACAACTTGTCACCAGAAAAGGTGATCACCACTGCACCAGATTTGACAACATCCTGAACGGGGATTTCCTCGGGAAGATCTCTTTTTGAAAGTTTGATCAATGCACCACTACCCAGATCTGCCATTACCGGAATGTGTTTCTTTTTCCCCAATTCAACCAATTCATGTAGAGAGACCTCCTTTGTGAACCCCTTTACAACATAATTGCTCGTATGAACCCAAAGAATTAACCCTGTCTTCGTGTTGATTGCTTTTTTATAATCATTCAAGTGTGTCCGATTTGTTGTACCCACTTCTTTGAGAAAACAATTACTTTTCCTGATAATATCAGGAATCCGGAAAGAACCGCCTATTTCAACTTCCTGTCCTCGGGAAATAATGACTTCCTTACCTTCAGCCAATGTATTCAGAGCTAAAAGAACAGCTGCTGCATTGTTATTAACCATAAGGCTGTTTTCAGAACCTGTAATAGCGGCACAATGATCACGAACATGGTCAAGTCGATTTCCACGCGTACCTGTTTCCAGATTAAATTCTAAATTGGAATACCCTCCGAGACGATTTATGACATTCTTTAGTCTTGTCTTTTGGATGGGCGCTCTCCCAAATCCTGTGTGAAGCACAATCCCAGTTCCATTAATAATATTCTTCATGCTGGGTTGACAAAACTGGCCAACTTTTTGAACTATTTTCTTTGTGATTTCACTACGTGACTCAGCTAATTTATTTAACTTTGCCTGCTTCCGATACCAAGAAATTTCCTTATTAACAAAATATGTTATAATACTATTATCTAGCTTATTTAAGTCTTTTATCTCAAGTAATACTTCAGATACTGATGGGAGATTTTGAAACTGATTTTTACTCATAATTGATCATAAAATTGAGGATATTAACATCCAATTCCAAGAGTAAACACTAAACCTTTTTTTTCAACAACCAGGCAAGACCAATAGCGGGTATAAGTAAAATTGACATTGCAGGAAAAATTTTTGCTACTCCAAAATGTTCCGCAATAAGTCCGCCAATACCTGCTCCGAATCCTCCTGCTCCGAAGCTAAAAAAGAAACTTATACCATATCCCACACCCCTATGGTTGCTTTGAGTAATTTGAGCAATGAGAGAATTTCCAATGGGCTGCATGCTAAAATGAACGATACCAAAAATAATACCGGAAAATATCATCATCATACCCGGAGTTAATCCAATCAGAGCAAGAAAAGGGACATTCAGTACCACAATGATAAACAATAAATAGGCCTTGTCAAATCGACTACCAAAATATCCTCCCAATAATTGCCCAATTATCCCGGATAAAAGTACAAGAGTGGTTAAGATTCCTCCCCGAAGAGTAGGTGACCCAGTCCATTCTGCAGTCTGTAAAGTAAAATGCGTCGGTAAAAATGTTGTAAATCCGGCAAAAGTAATACCCATAAATATTCCAATGGAATAATACAAAATCAGAGCCGTTTTATTGGTGACCTTTGTATTTCTATGATCTTCTTCAACAATCGTTTTTTTCATTATAGGAACCAGAAAAAAGGTAAAAAATGCTAAAACAAAGTTTACAAAAGCAAGAAACCCAAAGGCTGCTCTCCATGAAAAAAGAATCGTGAAACTTGCGGCGATAACTGGAGCCAAAGCCAATCCCAGTGATCCGGCGATACCGTGCAATGCCATCCCTTTGCTGATATTTGAAATCCTGCGGGATATCAATGTCAATCCTGCAGGATGATAAATACTACAGAATAAACCAAGTAAAGCTAATCCTGTTGCAAGCATCCACAACGATTGTGACATAACAATCACCATTGTGGCAACTATTGTCCCTGTTTGGTAAATCAGCAACAGAACCCTGCCCCCAACTTTTGATTCAAAATACCCGGAAGGAATGGCACCAATACCAAACATGAGAGCACTGAGAGTGGCTATAAATCCTAAAACATCCAAACCTACAGAAAATTCATTTTTCAAGACTAACAGGATACTTGGAAAAACAAGCATGAAACTATGAACTGATAGATGAGAACCAGCTGTAATAGTCAAAATGAATTTTTCGTCACGATTCATTCTATGAAAAAAAAATAAAGGAGTTTTATCTAGTGTATAAAAAAAATATCCTCATTTTATTGTAAACAATTGAGGGTATTAAAAATATATAAAAAAACCTACCTTTTTTCGGTTATTCTTGATGCTTTACCAGTCAGTTTTTTCAAATAGTTCAGTTTTGCACGACGCACTTTTCCACGACGGTCAACTGTAATGGAGGCAATCAGTGGAGAGTGCAGAGGAAATATTCTTTCTACTCCGACCCCTCCGGATATTTTCCAGACTGTGAAGGTCTCCTCTATTCCTCCACCTTTTCGCCCGATTACTACTCCCTTGAAACGCTGAATCCTCTCTTTACCTCCTTCAACGACTCGGAAATCCACGGATACCGTATCTCCAGGATTAAAATCAGGAATGTCATTTTTCAATAATTCTGTTGTAACTTCTCGAAGCTGATTCATTTGTTTACCTCCAAAGATTCAAATTTTATTCATTTTTTCCAAAAGATCCGGGCGTCGTTCATGTGTCCGGATTTCTTTTTGTTTCTTTCGCCAATCTTCAATTTTTTTGTGGTGACCTCCAAAAAGGACATCCGGTACTTTCATCCCATCAATTATTTTTGGACGGGTATAACAGGGTGTATCCAAAAAATCTCCTGCGAACGAATCTGTCATGGCTGACTCATAGGTATTTAGAACACCAGGCATAAGGCGGACAATACTGTCTATCATGACCAAAGCGGGCAACTCACCACTCGTGACAATATAATCACCTAATGAGTATTCATGAGTAACATACTTTTCAACGATCCGTTCATCAATTCCCTTGTAATGGCCACAAATGAAAATCAAATTTTCTGCATTTGTATTCTCCACAGCACTTTGGTGAGTCCACTGTTCACCTTGGGGAGAAGGATAAATAACTCTCGTTTCGTTTTTCCCGTCAAAATCTTCCAGAGTATGGTCAATGGCTTTAAACATGGGTTCAGCCATCATCACCATCCCACTTCCTCCACCAAATGGCTTATCATCAACCTGGCGGTAATTACCTATCCCAAAATCTCGTAAGTTCACTACAATAAACTGTACTAAATCTCTTTCAACACCTTTTCTCAAAATAGAATTTTGGATAAAAGTGTCGATACTATCAGGAACAGGTGTAATAATTGCAATCCGTTTCAATTTAATAGACCATCCATAGGTGTTATTATAATCAGTTTTTCATCCAAAAGAATCGCCTTAATAATCTCAGGGACAACCGGTATCAGGACTTCTTCTTCTCGATTTCTGATCACATAAACGTCATTCGTTGGAAGCCAAAGAATTTCCATCAACTTTCCAATTAAATCCCCTGAAACTGTCTTCACAGTACATCCAATCAAATCTTTTGCGATCCAATTAATTTGATCACCGTCCTTGACTGACGCAAAAATATATTGACCTATCAGAGATTCAGCTTCATCCCATGTATCCACCCCTTCAAAGCGATAACGAATGTGTTTACCAACACCAATTTTATTCCGAAGTTTTACTTCCCTGCTCAACAGTTCAGATGCACCCAAATGCAAGGCTTTATCTTCTACATAAGCCTGGAAATACCGAGACAAAGGCCTAACTCGAAATTCACCATATTGGCCTGCTACTTTTGTAACTTGACCAATAGCAAACAGTTTATCCATCATTTTTATCAATCACATCAAGTTTGGCGCGCTTCCCACGTTTTTTTGCATTGATGGCAAAAACAAGTGACCTCAGGGCAGAGATATTTTTTCCACCTTTTCCGATCACCTTACCAAAATCACCATCACCTACGGTCAATTCATATATAATTTGTTGCTCAGTTTCAATTGGGTTTATGGATACTTCATCAGGTTTGTCCACCAGTTCCTTAACAACCATTTCAATAAATTTTTCCATACCGTATTCCTCCTTTTCGCATGTTTTCAGTTAATTGTTACTATCGTTTTTCTTTTCAGAGTCAGATAGAGCTTCCTCACCCGTATCTTTTTCTTGGTCACCATTTTCTGAAGAAACATCACCTGCCCTTTTTAATTCTTTTTTATCCGATTTCTTTTCTACAATAGTTTTTTCAATTGGTTCCCCTGATTCCGGTTCTTCTTCTTCAGTTTTTCCATCATCACCACCTTCTGCCGGTTCCTCAGCTTTTTCTTCTACATCAGTCGTTTCAGCTGATTCTTCCTTCTCACTTTCTTCAGTTGGTACTTCTTCCAGGGTCTCCTCTTCTTTAGAATCTTCTACTGCTTCAATTGTTTCTTCGGTCGGTTCATCGACACCTGACTCCGGGGAAGTCTCTTCTTCCGCAACATCTTTATCTTTCTCATCACTTGTTGACTCGCTTTCCTTTTCAGCTGATTCTTCGGTTTCTGGTTCTTCTTCAGTTTTTCCATCATCACCACCTTCTGCCGGTTCCTCAGCTTTTTCTTCTACATCAGTCGTTTCAGCTGATTCTTCCTTCTCACTTTTTTCAGCTGGTACTTCTTCCCGGGTCTCCTCTTCTTTAGAATCTGCTACTGCTTCAATTGTTTCTTCGGTCGGTTCCTCAGTCAGTTTCTTCTGTTTTGCTTTTGCTTTTTTACCCAGTTTAATCTTTGCCTTTTTTCGTTTTTCAACTTCCGTTCGATCCAAAGCCCATTTTTGCATTTCTTTTTCGATGGATGCTTCATCCAATCCTTGCTTCATAAGATGCCACTTATGAGCAATACCTTCCCTTTTTAATAAATGATGAACAATATCTGTAATCTGAGCACCTTCGTTGAGCCAATATAATATCCTGTCTCCTTTGAGAGAATAATCCTGTTCCGATTTCCCAGCGACAGGGTTATACCAACCTAACTCTTCGATGGATGCTCCATCCCTTTTCTTCCGGGAATCCATTACAACAACTCGGTAAAATGGTTTATTCCGCCTTCCAATCCGTTTTAATCTAATTTTTGTAGACAATTATTTTTTTCCTTTATTTTTATTATAAATTAATCTATTATCAACTTAAACTGGACAACTTTTTCATACCACCTTTTAAACTCGGGATATTTAATTGCCCCTTCTTTTTCATTATTCTTTGCATCAGGGAAAACTGTTTAAGCAAATGATTGACTTCCTGAACTGATCGCCCTGATCCTTTAGCTATTCGTTGCCGTCGGTTCCCATTAATAATATGAGGAATTTCCCGTTCCTTTTGTGTCATGGACTTGATGATGGCCTCAGTCCAAACCAATTGACGGTTATCAAAATTTAATTTCTTTATCATATTACGATTTTCACTTGGCAACATCCCTAATAATTGATCCAAAGGTCCCATTTTACGCAATTGTTTTATCTGAGTCAAAAAATCTTCAAGATCAAACCTTTTATCAAGAATTTTCTTCTCAATCGCTTTTGCAGAATCTAAATCCATAACAGCTTCAGCTTTTTTAACAAGAGAAATTGCATCACCAAAACCTAAAATCTGATCTGCAATCCGTTCCGGTTCAAACACATCCAAAGCATCAATCTTTTCGGATGTACTCATAAACTTTATAGGTTTCCCTGTTACTTCCGTTATGGATACGGCTGCTCCTCCTCGGGAATCCCCATCCATTTTTGTCAGGATAGTACCTGTCAAAGGGAGAGCCTCTGAAAAAGCCTGGGCTGAATTTACTGCATCTTGACCAGTCATTCCATCCACAACGAATAATATTTCCGACGGTTGAACTTCATCTGAAATTTTCTGAATTTCCACCATCATCTCTCCATCCACATGTAATCGGCCCGCAGTATCCAGAATGACTACATCCACTTTTTCGGTTTTAGCTTCTTCAACTGCCTGTTTACAGATTTTTACCGGTTCGCCTGATCTTTCCGAAAAAACTTCAATATTAATTTGTTTACCTAGTTGATTTAACTGATCTATAGCTGCTGGACGATAGACATCTGCAGCTACCAGTAAAACAGATTTACCTTCGTCCTTTAATTTTTTTGCCAATTTTGCACATGCAGTTGTTTTTCCTGAACCCTGAAGACCTGCCATGAGAACAACTGTTGTTGATGGTGTACTTGCTAATGGAGATGCATTCTTGCCGAGTAAATGAACTAATTCATCATGAATTATTTTAACAAATTGCTCTCCAGGTTTTATTGACTTGATTATTTTGGTTCCTTCTGCTTTGGTACGCACCCTGTCAATAAACGTGCGGGCTACCTGGAAGTTAACATCTGCTTCCAACAAAACCCGACGAACCATCCGGGATGTTTCCTGGATATTTTTATCTGTAATTTTTCCCAATCCCCGAAGGTTCCGGAGAATTGAGTCAAACTGTCCTATGAGTTGATCAAACATTGATTTTCATTTCGATTAAAGCGGAGAAAATTAAATGTAATTGAATTTACATCCAATTTTTTAATTTATCCTGTATTGTGTACATTGTTACCCCTCCTGGGCTTGGAAAAATTTCATTTTTAGTTTTAGATGATCTATATAAAGTTGTTTTAAACTACAGGGTTCCTCTTTTAATTTACACTGAATATAATGGCTCCATTTTACGAAGAATTAAAATCCCTCCGAGAAAAACAGGGAATAGACCTTGAGGAAATCCACAACCGTACAAAAATCAATTTGGAGTCGCTTCAAGCAATTGAATCAGGGCAGTTTGATATCCTTCCCACTCCCTATATACGGTTATTTATCAAAGCATATGTGATTGAAATCGGTGGAGATACCAATGAAACCCTAAATCAATTGGAACATCACTTGAATTTAATGGGGAGGGAATCATCAGGAGAATCAAAAAGAAAAAGAATCAGAAAATCATCAGGACTCTCACCTGAATCCGATCAAAAACATCTTCCCCCAAAACCATCAAGATCTATGAGGTCTACTCTTACTAAAATTTTACCAATCGTGATTATCTGGTTTTTTGCCATTATTATCTTTCACAAAATCTATCGGGTCCCTGAAAATACAGACTCTAGTGAACAAAATTTTATTTCAGAAGAAAACATGGATCGGGACCCTGAAAATACAGATCCCGGTGAACAAAATATTGTTAATGGAACAAATTTTATCTCAGAAGAAAAATTGCTTACGGATTATAAACTGGAAAAATCTGATGAAAAAGCAATTTTATCTATATCAACTGAGATAACACCACCTTTCTCTCTCAAGATAATTCCATCTCAGAGCGTTGAGTGTTTGGTAAAAGAAGACACCCTACCTTCTCAGCAAGTCGTAAAAAAATCTGGTGAAGTGAGCACTTTTCTCATTGAAAATAGATTGGACATATTGCTTAATCATACTCTGGGAATAAAAGTTACTCTAAATGGAGAGCCATTGGATGATATTGCTTCCCAACCATATCCCCTCAGGATAACTCTTTTGTCCGACCCACCTATATTGGGAACAAAGTACTACATCCCTATCGATTAACCTTATTCCTTAATTCCAGAACTATTAAATCAGTAACCTGACTACTCCAAATATTGTTGGAGTAGATTTTTTCATATATTACTGCCCGATTTACATTTTCTATTTACATAAGTAAATATTTATTAAAAAACTATTGACATATGTGGGGGATATGATTAGAATTGTGGGTAGCTGTGGGTAATTTTCCCTTTCTAATCATGCACAATGACAATTAGTAAAAACACATTCACAGGAGAATACTCCTATTCACTTGATGCAAAAGGACGGATAAACATTCCAGCCAAGTTCCGTCAGAGTTTATCAAAAAATAATGACAATACCTTTGTGGTCACACGAGGGTTAGATACCTGCATTTGGGTTTACCCCATCATTATCTGGCAAAAAATTGAGACCGAGTTAAAAAACTTATCTGCCCTTTCTGCTATTAATCGAAGTTTTATTCGAAATGCCGTTCGATACGCAGCAATTACCCCTTATGATAAACAAGGACGCATTCTATTAACCCCCTCTTTAATACAATACGCAAACCTTGAAAAAGAAGCAATAATTATTGGAATGGTAAATAAAATCGAAATTTGGAATCCAAAAACATTATATGAAACAGATAAACAAAATTTAAAACTTGATCCGAGCACTTTTGAAGACCTTGCGGAAAAAATAATTCTCTAATGAATCTAAAGAAGGATTCCGAACCTCAGCATATTCCTGTTATGGTGTCGGAAGTTCTGTCTTACCTAAATATCTGTCCCGATGGCATCTACTTCGATGGAACTATCGGTCTTGGAGGGCACACCAAACATATCCTTTCCCGTTTGAATCAAAAAGGGAAACTAATTGGGATTGATCGTGACGGAAAGGCACTGGAAATATGTAAAACAAATCTTCAGAATTTTCCCTCCTCTATACTTCTCCTTCAAACTTCCTTCGAAACAATCTCAGATATCCTTAACCAACAAAAAATCCCTGCAGTGAACGGTATTTTGTTAGACTTAGGGCTTTCTTCATTTCAGCTTGAGTCCGATAACCGTGGATTTTCCTTTGCAAAATCTGGTCCCCTTGATATGCGATTCGACTCATCATATTCCAAAACGGTATCGGATCTTATACAAGATTCAAGCACAGAGGAATTAGCATTAATAATTCGAGATTTTGGAGAGGAACGGCATGCAAAGAGAATAGCAAAAACAATTAAAAAAAGGGACACTATTCGGACTGTGGAAGATCTGGTAGAAGTGATCCGGCGAACCACTCCCCCTGCTCATCGAAATCGAACTTTTGCAAGAGTTTTTCAAGCATTTCGAATTGCTGTAAATCAAGAGTTAGATAGATTAAAAACTTTTTTAAACAATTTTATCGATTGTCTTACTGTAGGAGGACGGATCGTCATTATTAGCTACCACTCTCTTGAAGATAGACTCGTTAAGCACGCATTTAAAAACCTAAGTCTAAATAATCGTCTCTCTATTCACACAAAAAAACCGTTGACACCCTCCGAAGATGAATGTTTTGTAAACAGACGATCTAGGAGTGCAAAACTTAGATCCGGTGAAAGGATATCATAATGGGAAAAAGAAAAAAGAACCGGCTTTCTAAAAAACAGAGGGAAATCTTTCAAACTCTTATATTCTTCGGAATAACCATTTTCTCTATTGTCGGCTTAATCACATACCTCTGGGTTTATACTGAAATCGATGGAACCTTGGTTGCAATTGAGATTCAAAATTCAACTGTAAATCAACTTTCAAATGATATAAAAGAACTCACCAATGATATCGAAACGCTTTCCCGTATTGACAATATATCAATTCGTGCTCGAAATGAACTGGGGATGGTTCCTGCCCAAGCAGAGTCCATTTTCGTTTATACAAATCCTTATCAGAAAAGAAGTGATGACTAAAACCTATTTAAAATTCCGCCAAAGAATTACTGTTATTTCCTTATTGGTAATTCTTAGCTGGGCAGGTCTTTCTGCACGCTTCTTCCAAATCCAGGTTTTAAATGGCAACACATATCGCATCCAGGGGAAAAAACAAGGAGAGGCTCAAAAAACTCTCCTCGCTAATAGGGGAAATATTTTCGACAGAAAAAACACTCCTCTGACACGAAATATCATTCATTACAATTTAGCTGTCCATCCTTCAAAAATTCAGGACAAAATATCCTTAGCTGAAACCATTCATAATTGTACAAACCGGCCGATTGAACGCTACACAAAAATGATGAATACTGGAAAAAGTTTTGTGTATCTAGAAAGAAACCTCAGTAAGGAAACTTGTAGCAATCTCATAAAAAATCCAGTTGCAGGATTGATTCTGGAACGGAAAACACGCAGAAGCTACACCCATGGGTGCATTGCTGCGCAAATCATTGGATGTACCGATGTGGATGATAAAGGTCTCACCGGAATTGAGAAAAAATTTGATCACCTTCTCAAAGGAACTTCTGGCTGGATCATTAAACAAAGAAATGGCCTTGGAGATTTGAATCCAAAAAACAGCTTTCCGACAAAACCTCCTATAGATGGTTCCAATATTCAACTTACAATTGATCTTGATTATCAATGCATCCTTCAGGAGGAATTGGCACGAAGGATGGAACAAACTGGTGCAGTTGGTGCAACTGGATTACTTATGAATCCCCATACTGGTGCTATTCTTGCAATGGCTTCACTCCCTGATTTTGATCCTAATCATCCCGAAAATTCCAAAACAGAATACCAAAAAATCAAATCTATCACGGATCAGTTTGAACCGGGATCCACTTTCAAGATCGTGGCAGTTACTGCTGCAGTAGAATTGAAAACAGTTTCTTCTGAACAGGAATTTAACTGTGAGAATGGAAGTTATTTATACAATAATCTACGAATTATTGACCACGAAGAATTTGGCCTGCTCAATACTTCTCAAATTGTAGCAAACTCAAGTAATGTAGGGGTCATCAAAATTTCAGAAACTGTAGGCCAAAACAACCTCTACCGCTTTGCCCGGCAATACGGTTTTGGGTCATTAACAAACATTAATCTCATGGGTGAAGTTAACGGGACACTTCGTAAAACCCAAGACTGGAGCAGAATATCGCTTGCACAAATTTCCAGGGGATACGAAGTGGGGGTAACCGCCATACAATTGGCTTCAGCTTTTGCTGCTGTCGCCAATGGAGGTTTCCTGATCAGACCCATTGTAATCAATCAAATCATTGACGACAAAGGAAATCGTAGATATTCGGAACAGTCGGAAATCATCCGAAAAGTTGCTTCACCTGATGCGATGAATACCTTAAAAGAGATGCTCGTCAAAACTGTTGAGAGCGGAACCGGTATTGAAGCAAGAATTCCCGGTTGGAACGTTGCAGGAAAAACTGGTACTGCACAAAAATTTATAGATGGAAAATATTCCACAACAAAGTTCATTTCCAACTTTGTTGGATTTTTCCCAGCTGATAACCCTCAATTACTAGGGCTTATCCTTCTTGATGAACCAAAAATCGGCTATCATTGGGGAGGTGTAGGTGCAGCACCTACATTTAAAAAAATCATGGAAAGAATCATCAATATTGATGATTCAATCAAAAGAAAAAAAAGACCCGCACAACCTGATAAAGAAGAATCCTTTCTAGTCAACAACCCTTCACCCGTCCTCGTGAAAAGTGAAGTGAATATACCGGTGCCTTTGCGAAAGAATCAGATTGTACATACTGATAAAATAATCATACCAGATGTTCGGAATATGAGTTTGCTAAAAGCAATGAATACTCTCCGAAAAAATGGATTGAGAACCAAAATAGATGGTTCAGGAAAAGTAATTTGGCAAAGCCCCAAGCCTGGAACAAAAATCACTGCTGGCTCTATATGTTCTATAGGACTTAAGTGAGATGAAACAAAACAATAATATGCCATCATTGAAAGAAAAACCATTAAACCAATTACTTACGGGACTCACCCAGCTAGATGATAGTCGCAAATTTTTAGACGCTTCTATTTCTGGAATATCATTACATGCTGGATCCGTTTGCAATGGGAATATTTTTGTCGCTATTCCAGGAAACAAGTTTGACGGACATGATTTCATCCCCGAAGCAGTAAAAAATGGAGCTGCAGCAATTATCTCCAATGGAAGAGATCTTGGTGAACTATCCATACCTCAGATCAGGGTAGCAAACCCGCGGCGGGCTGCTTCATGGGTAGCTTCGGAATTTTTTGACCATCCATCCAGGGAATTAACCATGATTGGCATCACCGGGACCAATGGTAAAACATCCACAGCAACTTTGGTGGCTTCCATTTTTGATGCAGCCGGATATAAAACTGCCCAAATGGGTACACTCGGACTCATTGCACAAGGGAATTATCTCCAGGAAAAAACTCTGACCACCCTTGATCAGGTTGCGCTTCATAAATCCCTTTTTGATTTGAAGAAAGATGGTTTTACCCACGTAGTAATGGAAGTCTCATCCCATGCTCTCCAACAATGCCGGGTCACTGATGTTGATTTTAATATTGCTGCATTCACTAACCTGACCCCAGAACATTTGGACTATCACGGAAATATGGAAGAGTATTACCATGCCAAAGCGAAACTATTTAAAATGCTTCCGATCACAGCAACTGCTGTTATTAATAATGATGACATCTATGGGGAAAAAATTATTTCTGAAAGTTCTACTCCAGTTCTCACAACATCAATCTCTACAAAAGAAAATGTTCATTATTCTTCTTCTGAGTCAACGCTTAACGGAATCACAGGAGATATTAAAGCCGGTGATCACTCATATAAAATACAATCATCCTTAATTGGTTCATTCAACCTGGAAAATATCCTTACTGCCGTTGGGATAGCCCACGCAATGGGTATTCCTCCTCATTTCGTCACTAAAGGAATTGATTCCTGCAAGTTCATTCCAGGCCGGATGGAAATGTTCAAAACCCCGTCTGGAGGAACAGTAATTGTCGATTATGCCCACACACCAGACGCCTACGAAAAAGTGTTAGGAACCATTTGTAAAATGTCAAAAGGAAAAATGACAGTTATTTTTGGTGCTGGGGGAGATAGGGACGTATCCAAACGGCCAACCATGGCAGCGATTGCTGAAAAATTTGCGGAACAGTGTTTTATTACCCCAGATAATCCACGATTTGATGATCCCCAAGCCATACAAGCAGATATTGTAAAAGGTTTCACTCGAAAGTGTTATACAGTTTTCAGTGACCGGGGAAAAGCTATTCGTGCTGCCTTAACTGATTTAAAAAAGAATGATATCCTCGCAGTCCTAGGAAAAGGGAGAGAAAATTATCAGGAAATCCGGGGTGAAAAAATTCCATACTCAGATGTAAAAATCATTCAAGAATTCTGCGATGAGAATTAATCTTCCCAGACCAGATTTATTTTCTCAAGTATTTGGAGAAGTAACAGGCACTGGCTTGGGCTCTGGTGTACACGGGATTGCAACAGACAGCCGTGAGTTTAAAGCAGGTGACCTTTACATTGCGCTAAAAGGAGAACGAACTGATGGACATACATTTTTGAAAGAGCTTGAAATTGATGGTTGTGCTGTTGCGCTAGTCTCTGAAGAAAATAATGAACTAACATCGCTGAAACAAATAATCGTGGAAGATCCACTTACAACAATTGGAACTATTGCAAATAAATGGCGAAAACAATTTCAGGTATCCACCTTAGGTATCACAGGAACAAATGGTAAAACATCCACAAAAGATCTGTTACACCATATTTTCCAGCCAACACAAATGGTTCATGCTACTGAAAAAAATTTTAACACCTCGATTGGGCTTCCTCTCACACTCCTCTTGCAGACAGAGAAACACACACTTTCAATCCTGGAAATGGGGGCAAACCAACCTGGTGACATTTCCTACCTTTGCAGGATCTCAGAACCTACACATGGGTTAATCACTAATATCGCTCCTGCACATCTTGAAGGATTCGGTACGATTGAAGAAGTTGCAAAAGAAAAAGGGAAACTGTTTCAATCCTTAGAGGATGGGATTTCTTTCGTAAATCAAGCTGATGACAGAATAAAAAACCTTTCAATTACCGGAGATAAAATCAGTTATGGACTGAGCCCGGATTGTGACTTTCCTGCTGATATTCATCAAGAAAAAGATGGAACTCTCACTCTCCTTATTAACACGGAAGAAATAAAAACACAATCCTGCAATCTTTCATTTGCAAAAAATGTACTGGCGGCAGCGGCTGTCGCTATCACCATGGATGTAGACTGGGAAACATTTCAAAATCGTGTTTTATCCTTCGTGCAACCAGCCGGACGATGCCAAGTGAAACATTTTGATGATATCACAGTGATTGATGACACCTATAACGCAAATCTTGAGTCTACTATTGCTTCCATTGATTATTTAAATGCGTTCAGCAAAAATGGGAGGCGGCTGCTGGTTTTTGGGGACATGTTCGAGCTTGGAAATCATTCTGAAATAATTCATGAAAAAGTCGGGGAGAAATGTTCTGATGCACATTTGGATGGTGTTTTTACTGTTGGCACCTTTACAGTGCATACTGATTTGAGGTTAGAGAATGTTGAATTACATAAACATTTTACATCCAAGGATGAACTCATTACACAGTTAAAAAACACAATTAGAAAAGGAGATAAAATACTTTTTAAAGGTTCAAGAGGGATGGCTATGGAAACAGTCATTCAAGGGGTCTTTGAGTAATGTTTTACCATTTGTTCTATCCCCTGAAAGAATCCTGGTCTAGTTTAAATATTCTACGGTATATCACATTTCGATCTGCAAGTGCTGCAATATTTGCATTACTAATAAGCTTCCTCATCGGTCCTTGGATCATCCACAAACTCAAACATCTTCAGATCGGCGAAAATATCCGGTCAACAGGACCAAAATCCCATCTGAAAAAGAAGGGCACGCCAACAATGGGAGGAGTACTGATTCTTTGTGCAGTTCTCCTCCCAACTTTCCTCTTTGCAAAACTGGATAACGTGTATATACAGATTATCTTCCTTTCTACAATCTGGATGGGGTTAATAGGATTTCTGGATGATTACCTTAAGATTATAAAAAAAATTGAGAAAGGACTTATTGCCCGCTACAAATTGGCGGGACAGATCCTCCTGGGTTCTGCTGTGAGTATTTGGATCTATACCTCTCCGGAATTCACGGAAATCCGTACTATCACATCCATTCCCTTTTTAAAATCTTCAATTTTTGATTTTGGAATCCTATATCCTGCTGTGATCATTCTTGTTATTACAGGAACTTCAAATGCGGTAAATCTTACTGATGGTTTAGATGGCCTGGCATCTGGTCTTTTGGCAATAGCGTTTACTGTATTTGCCGCAATAACCTACATCAGTGGGCGTGTAGATTTTTCAGAATACCTCAATATTCTCTACCTCCCTGGAATAGGTGAACTTTCCGTTTTTGCATCAGCAATGGCTGGAGCATGCCTTGGATTTTTATGGTTTAATTCTGCACCGGCCCAAATCTTTATGGGTGACGTAGGTTCATTATCTGCAGGCGCTGCATTAGGGACATTAGCAATTTTATTAAAAAAAGAATTTCTCCTCCTAATAATCGGAGGTGTCTTTGTCTGGGAAGCAATTTCTGTAATCCTTCAAATTGGCTATTTCAAATGGACAAAAATGAAATTAGGCAAGGGAAAACGGTTATTGAAAATGGCTCCAATCCATCACCATTTTGAACTCGCAGGATGGCCAGAGACCCGGGTGGTGATACGATTCTGGATTATCGGAATCCTTCTCGCGTTATTTTCACTAACCACATTTAAAATACGTTGATGAACATTTCAAATAGAAACGCAATCGAACTGAAAAACAAAAATGTTATCGTTATTGGTTTGGGTAAAAGTGGTTGCGGAGCAGCAAAACTTGCACATTATCTAAAAGCGAATGTTTTTGTGAGTGATCAAAAGAACGGCATTGAATTGGAAAAAAATCTCAGTATGATGCAATCAATCGGTGTGGATGGAGAAATAGAAGGTCATAGCGAAAAAATCTATGATGCAGACCTCTGGGTGATCTCTCCCGGAGTCCCCCAAAATGCCCCAATCATTGTGAAAGCAAAGGAACGAAACATTCCTATTGTGGGTGAAATCGAATTTTCAAGTTGGTTCACTTCAGCTCCCATACTTGCAATAACGGGTTCAAATGGAAAAACAACCACTGCTCATGCCTTAACTGAAATGTGTAAAACAAAAGAAACTCATGGAGTTCTCGCTGGAAACGTTGGAATTCCTTTTTCTGAAAAAGTACTCGAGGATTTGAAAGCTCCTGATCCGAAACGTATTTTTATCCTGGAAATATCAAGTTTCCAAATGGAATTTATCCTCCATTTTCAACCCCTTGTCTCCCTTTTCCTCAATATCACACCTGACCATTTGGACCGTTATGAAACCATGGAAGAGTACGAATCTGCAAAATTAAATATGATACAAAATCAATCTCCTGACGATATGATTGTTTTTAATGCAGATGATCCGTGTTTTGAAAATCGATTTGATAAATATCCTTCTATAAAAATCCCGTTCAGCTTGTACAAAAAGGAGAATGTTATTTTCAGTGTCAATCAATCAAAAATCTACACGCAGGAAAACGACAAACTTATCTATCTAAATGAAATTGCCCTTCCCGGCAAGCATAATCTATCCAACCTGCTGGGCGCTGCCACTGTAGCTCATTTCATGCACATCCCAAACAAACATATTGAAAAAATAATGGCAACGTTCACAGGGGTTCCCCACCGCCTGGAACCAGTAGTTACTCTACAGGGAGTGGATTATGTGAATGATTCCAAAGCCACAAATATCGATTCGGTTAAAGTTGCTCTAGATAGTTTTAACAAATCCATAATCTTAATACTAGGGGGACAATACAAAGGGGGCAATTTCAAAGAACTCCTTCCACATGCTAACAACATCAAGGCCGTCCTCGCTTACGGTCAGGCTCACCAAACCATCGAAACTGCACTAGGGGATGCGGTGAGATTGCACACTTTTGATAATCTCAAAGATGCAGTTTCGAAGAGCCAATTACTTGCAAGCCCGGGGGATATTGTACTGCTTTCCCCGGGCTGTGCAAGTTTTGATCAATTCGACAACTTCGAACATCGTGGCGATCTGTTTAAACAATGGGTTTCCCAATTGGAAGAACAGAAATGAATCACCTGGATGTGATCTCGAAGAATTATGACCGGGTTCTTATTTCTGCTGTAATACTATTGTGTATTATCGGCACAGTCATGCTGTACAGTGCCAGCTCTATACGGTCCCTCATGGAATCTGAAAATCAGACAGCCACACTTTATCTGGTTGCACATTTGAAACGATTGCTGGTAGGAATAATCATCATGTTTTTAATGATGTCATTTGACTACAGGCACTTAAAAAAATATTATCTTCATCTTATTTTTGGTGCCATTGGCTTACTCATCATCACAAAAACTATTTTTCTTATCAAAGGAATTTCCACCCCTGCCAGATGGTTTTATGTGGGTTCGGTTTCAATCCAAACCTCAGATATTGCCCGGTTGTCTTTGATCGTCTTCCTAGCTGTCTACATCGATAAAAAACGGCGGCAATTAGAGGATTTTTATACTGGTTTTCTCCCATCCGTTTTCGCGATTATTATCATAATGTCTCTCATCATAATTCAACCGGATTTCAGCAGTGCTATTATGCTAGGGCTCATCGGTGGTATTATGCTGTTTATCGGTAGAGCCAAGCTCTCCCAGCTCCTGGCTACTTCTGTCACAGGATTAGCTATAGCTGTACCTGTTCTCCTGATGGCACCATACCGTTGGGACAGGATTCGTTCCTGGTGGAACAGAAATGAGGAATTATCTACCATCGGATATCAGGCTTATCAATCTCTAATCAGTCTTGGAAATGGTGGTTTTATCGGTCTCGGTCTTGGGAACAGTCTTGAAAAAAATATGTTTCTACCCGAACCCCATACTGACTTTATTTTTTCCATTATTGGAGAAGAGATGGGATTTGTTGGTACGTTATTTATTCTCACTCTATTTCTATTGGTTTTCCAGCGAGGTATCCGAATTGCTAAAGAATGCACGGATCCATTCGGCGTCATGCTTGCTGTTGGCATTTCATTCAGTTTTATCCTGTATGCTTTCGTGAATGCAGCGGTTGTAACCAATGTTTTTCCAGTAACGGGACTCCCCATGCCCCTGATTAGCTACGGTGGATCAGGAATGGTGATCAACCTTGCAAGTATGGGGATTTTGTTGAATATCAGCCAGGCGAAACGATCCATTTCACACAGGAATGATTGGAAACCGAAGTTATATGGATGACCCTCGAATACTCATTGCCGGAGGCGGCACTGGTGGGCATCTTTACCCTGCTATTGCCATTGGCGAGGCTCTCCAGTTGCGGAATCCAAGGATTAATATCCACTACGTGGGCTCCACGTTTGGAATTGAGGCAGATGTGCTTCCCGTAAAATCTCTTCCCCATACACTAATCCCTATCCGGGGATTGCAGAGAAGTATTTCTCTTGATGCGGTCGGGAAAAATTTGATTCTTCCCTTTAGGTATCTTCGAGCATCCAGGAGAACAAAAAAATTGTTCCAGGAATTTAATCCCCATGCCGTTGTCGGCACCGGCGGATATGCCAGCGCTATACCCATAAAAACAGCAATCAACCAACAAATACCTGTTCTCCTCCAGGAACAAAACTCATATCCTGGGATCACGACCCGGCTATACGCTGACAAAGCCCAGGCAGTATGTATCGCCTTTGATGAGGCAAAAAACTATCTAAAAGGTCACTGCATTGTCACAGGGAATCCCACGCGGAAAAGTATCTTGAATGGACACCGTTCAGATGCTGCAAAAACTTTCAACTTTAGCCCGGAAAAAGATACGGTGTTTCTTTTCGGTGGAAGCCAGGGTTCTGCTGCTTTGAACAAGATCATGAATACGGCAATTAATTCTCTCCAACAAGAAGATGTTCAAGTCATATGGCAAACGGGATACAACCAGTTCTCCAAATTTCAGCATCATGATTCTGATGCTGTCCGAGTGGTTCCATTTATCAATCTTATGTCTGATGCCTACGCTTTGTCAGACCTTATTATCTCTCGAGCAGGCGCATTGACCTTATCCGAAATTACCGTATGCGGGAAACCCAGCATTTTGATACCCTTCCCTGGGGCAGCTGGTGACCATCAAATGAAAAACGCCAAAGTACTGGCAAAAGCAACCGCTGCACAGTTGATAGATGAAAAAGATCTCTCATCTTCCCTTTTAGTTAAAACTGTCTTAAAGCTTCTCCACAATAAAGAAAAACTTGAACAGATGGCACATCAAACAAAAAATCTTGCAAAACCAGATGCAACTGAAACCATTGTTGACCAAATCTTCCAGATGATTGATAAAAATTAATGTTTAGGAAAGTGAAAAAAGTACATTTTGTCGGGATTGGTGGTATTGGAATGAGCGGTATCGCTGAACTTTTAATGAATCTTGGATTCGAAGTTTCAGGCTCCGATTTAAAATCGTCAAAGATTATTCAGAATCTCAAGGAAAAAGGAGCAACCATCAGAGAAGGACATGATTCATCCAACCTGGATGATAGTGATGTGTTGGTTTATTCCAGTGCTGTAAAAGAAGACAATCCAGAAATCATTGAAGCGAATAAAAGGAGTATTCCTGTAATTCGCCGTGCTGAAATGCTTGGTGAACTGATTGCAGTAAAGCAAACCAGTATAGCTGTGAGTGGAACCCACGGAAAAACATCTACATCCTCAATGATCGGTGCAGTTCTATCTGAAGCAAAAATGGAACCAACTTTGGTTGTGGGGGGCCTTGTAAAAAATCTGAATACCAATTCTTTATTGGGCTCAGGTGAAGTCATTGTTGTGGAAGCTGATGAGTTTGATCGCAGTTTCCTCCTCCTTCGACCCACCATTGCTGTCATAACAAACATTGAATTAGAACATACAGACTGTTACGAAAGCCTGAAAGACCTACAAAATGCTTTTACTCAATTCAGCAACGCCGTTCCTTTTTACGGTGCTGTAATCGCTTGTCTGGATTCGCCTGGAGCCTGCGATATTTTATCAGGGATCAATCGACCGGTTATTACATACGGATTATCTCCTCAGGCTGATTTTTGCGCAGAATCAATGAATTTTAATGAAATAAGAACTCAATTTTCAGTCAAGCACCATCAGGAATCCTTAGGAAAAATAACTCTAAATGTCCCCGGTGAACACAACATTTTGAATGCTCTGGCTACTATAGCCCTCGGAATGGAAATGGGCATCCCCTTTGAAACTATATCCGAAGGGCTCCATTCCTACGGAGGTGTGCGACGGAGGTTTGAAATTAAGGGAATTGTGGATGATATTATGGTTGTTGATGATTATGCCCATCATCCTACAGAAGTTCGCGCTACTCTTCAGGCAGCCCAAAATGGCTGGAACCGGCGGATAGTTGCAGTATTTCAACCTCATCTTTTCACCCGTACCCGGGATTTCCATTCAGATTTTGCCCGTGCATTCAAGGACTGTGATATACTGGTTGTAACAGATATCTTTCCTGCCAGAGAAGAACCCATACAAGACGTAACGGGTGAATTAGTAGCTGACTCTGCAAAAGAATTCGGACACCCAAATATTTATTATGAACCGGAGTTGGATAACCTTTCGGATAGATTGGATAAAATTGTCCAACCAGGGGATCTAATTATTACCATTGGTGCCGGGAATATCTGGCGCTATTGCGATTCCTATTTCAATCACCTGTCTGTGAGGGCAGAAGCCTGAGATGGAGTTTGGAGAAGAACTGGAAAAAATGGTGAACGGCACTTGTCTTTTGAATGAACCAATGTCCCGACATACCTCTTATGGGATTGGTGGGCCAGCTGGGGCTTATATAACTCCACGTGACCGGGACGATTTGCGAAGAATTCTACATTTTGCGGATGAACAAAATATTCCTGTTTTTTTTATTGGATCAGGATCCAATCTTTTAGTGGCAGACGAAGGAATAAATGGTATTGTCATCACCTTGATTAAATCATTCAATAAATTGGAGATTAAAGGGTGTCATATTTATGCTGAAACAGGAGTTATGCTTGGTCATATGGTAAAGCATTGTATCAAACAGAAACTCACGGGACTCGAAACTATGATTGGAGTGCCAGGCACACTGGGAGGAGCATTGATGATGAATGCAGGTGCCTTTGGAAGTGAAATCTCAAATTGCCTGCAAAATGTTGATGTGATGACTTTAACGGGGAAAATAAAACAATACAGTGTCAAAGATATTGACTTTAATTATCGCCATTCTTCTTTTAAAAAAGATGAAATAATTATGAGCGCAAACTTTGTTCTAAAAAAAGCAACCAAGCAAGAAATCATGAACAAACGTGCCAAAGCCAGCGCTGGACGAAAGGAAACTCAGCCGTTGCGATTCCGTTCTGCGGGAAGTCTTTTTAAGAACCCCAAAAAAGATGTAGCAGCAGGATATCTAATTGATAAAGCAGGATTAAAAGGAACACATCGGGGAGATGCTGAAATCTCCGAAAAGCATGCCAATTTTTTTGTAAACCATGGAAAGGCAAACGCAGAAGATATCGTTTTCCTGATCCGATTAGCACGAAAAACTGTAGAAAAAAAGTTTGGTATCAATCTTGAATTAGAGGTTAAAACATTAGGATTTAAGCCAGGAATATTTGAATCGTGAGAAAAAAATCAAATCTGGACTGGGTTAGAATTATCATCGGGACCACGCTTACCTGTAGTGCTTTCTTATTGACTTGGGCTGCATTTTCCTGGGCAACTTTTACTGATTTTCTGGTCGTTGAGCATGTGAAAATACCTGGCTCCATTGTTATGAAAAATGAATATCGCTCCCTGTTAGGACAAATTGACGGGAAAAAAATGAACCAGTTGGAGCTTGACAATATCCGCATTGCTCTTGAATCCCATCCTTATGTCCGGGCTGCAAGAGTGAGCAGACAATTTCCAAATACTGTTACCATTGAGATTTTGGAGCGAGAACCCATTGCCATTGTACGGATTGATCCTCCTGTGCTCATCGACAGTGAAAGTGTCGTCCTGCCAATTAAAGACAACAATATTGAATATCAGATGCCCTCACTATCCAAATTCAACTCGGCAAAATCACTTTATCCGTTAGGAAAATCTGCTCTATCCCAAAACGTACTGGATGCTGTCAGTTATGTAACCCACATCAAAATAAATTACCCAAATCTTTATGAAAACCTTTCCGAAGTCAGGTTAAACCGGCACGAAGAATTTGAGTTGATCCTTGCAGAAGAACCGACACTTGTATCACTAGGCAAAACCAATATCACTGAAAAATTGTTTATCCTCAAAGAATTTGATGGAATACTTCCTTTACGAAGAAAACTGACTGACTACCGGTATCTCGATTTGCGTTATAAAAATCAAATAATTGCGCGGGAATGGAGTACATGAAAAAACTGAGCCGGACCCAGGATAAAAATATTCAGGTAGGCATTGATATCGGCTCCTCCAAGTTCTGCTGTGCAATTGCAGAAATAGATCCTTCCAATCAAAATGTTAAGCTCCTGGGGGTTGGCTCCTGCCCTTCCAGTGGAATAAAAAAAGGATCCATAATCCACAGAGATAAAATTATCGAAGAAATGGAAAAAGCTGTCACCGACGCAGAAATTATGGCGGATATTAAAGTGAATCGATCCTGGCTTACCATTTCCGGTGAACATGTAAGAGGAATCAATACTCAGGGAGCAATTGCCATTCAAAAACCTGGGCAAACTCCCTCAGCAACCGATCAGGAGATCCGAATAGAGGATGTGTACAAAGTATTGGAATTAGCAAAAGCAATTTCATTCCCAGTTGACCGAAATATCCTTCACACTCTTCCCCAGGAATATATTATTGACACAATGAACGGTATTAAAGATCCAGTGGGAATGTCAGGAAGAAGGCTTGAAGGGCGGGTACATTTGGTTACTGTGGCTACATCATCTGCATCCAACTTTATAAATTGTGCTGAGGAGCTGGGAATTTCGGTTGATGGGCTGGTTTTTCAGGGATTGGCATCATCAATTGCTACGATTGACAAGGACGAGAAAGAACTGGGTGTCGCTGTTGTGGATATTGGTTCCGGGACAACAGACATCGTAGTCTATCTCGATGGAGGAGTTCGCCATACAGGAGTCATTCCCATTGGGTCCGATAGCATTACCAATGATATAGCAGTAATGCTACAGGTAGGAAAGAAAGAAGCGGAAGAAATTAAGCTGAAATACGCTTCAGCTAAAGCTTCCATGGCATCTCCGGAATTGGAATTTGAACTTCCTGTGAAAAATGGGGGTATTTCACGGAAAATATCAGAACATGAACTTTCCCGCTATGTGGAGGCCCGCATGACAGAAATTCTTAACCTCATATCCCGGGAAATATCCAGGGCGGACATTCATCAGAAACTGACGTACGGACTGGTGTTTACCGGAGGGGGAGCTCAGTTATCAAACTTGGCGGGGCTGGCTGAAGAAACGCTCAATATCCGTGCGCGAATCGGTGCTCCAAAAGGAATCAGCGGAGTGGTTGATGTAGCCAGCACCCCTCATTACGCAGCGGCAATTGGGTTGATTCAATGGCCCTTACACTATCAGGACACTCAAGCAGGTATACACGCTGGTTTAACGCCGGGAAAAGTGTTCAAAAAGTTTACAGCGTGGTTTAAAGAATTTTTTTGATACTTCGAACATATTAAACATGATAATTACTACTAAAAAATAATGCCATCCACAATAAAAATAAGGAGAAAAGACAATGCTGTTTGAATTTGATCCATTAGCGGAACAGAAAGCAAAATTAAAAGTCGTTGGAGTAGGAGGAGCAGGCGGAAATGCCATAAACCGAATGATAAGCACAAATATGGAAGGTGTTGATTTTATTGTTATCAACACTGATGCCCAGGATCTGGAAAATAATGCTGCGGAACAAAAAATCCAGATCGGGAGCACCCTGACGAAAGGGCTAGGTGCCGGGGCACAGTCAACTATTGGCATGGAGGCAATGGAAACGGACAGGGAAGCCGTTCAGACCTTGCTGGAAGGGGCAGATATGGTCTTTATTACCGCCGGAATGGGAGGAGGCACAGGCACAGGTGCCGCACCGGTTATCGCTCAAATAGCCCGTGAACTGGATATCCTGACGGTAGGAATTGTCACTCTGCCATTTAATTTCGAAGGACCAAAACGAATGAACCGTGGTTTATCGGGGATTTCTGAAATGCGGAAGACTTGTGATACACTTCTTATCATCCCAAACCAGAAACTCATGTCCATCGTTGATAAAAGTACCACACTCACGGAGGCATTTCATCTCGCAGATTCCATACTGAACCAGGCAGCGAAAGGAATTTCAGACCTTATTAATGTTCACGGTATGATCAACCTTGATTTCGCTGATGTGGAAACGATCATGAAAAATATGGGCGAAGCAATTATGGGCACAGGCGTTGCTTCAGGAGAAGAACGGGCAGTCCTGTCTGCGCAACAGGCGATTGCGAGCCCCCTGCTGGATAATGCCAGCATCAGCGGTGCTCAGGGAATCCTGGTAAATATTACAGGAGGAACAGGCTTAACTCTCCATGAAGTGGATGAGGCCACTTCCATCATTTTTGAAGAAGCGGGAAATGATGCAAACATTATCTTTGGTGCCGTCATTGATCCGAAACTGGAAGAAGAAATCCAGGTTACGGTTATCGCTACCGGGTTTAATAACCATAAGTACAGGGAAGATTCGGACGAAACCCAACACATCACCAAAGTTCCCAAACGGGAAGTCAATCGCAGGCTGGGTGAACAGATAAACGTCTCCTTAAGTGAACAGAAAAACACCCCGGAAGAAATGGCTCCGGAAGATGAAAAACCCAAACCCAATATATTGATCGATGACGATAATCCGGTGATCTATGGAAACGATATTGAAATTCCTGCCTTTATTCGCAGGCAGCATGAATAGCTCTATCAATTTACTCTATCTGCTTTGAAACAGGCATAAAAAAAGCCTATCCGATAAAGGAAAGGCTTTTATAAAGAGGGATACGTATTGTCTTAAATCTTTTTTCCCTGCGCACGGAGCTCATTCACCACTTTACGAATCCCCTTTTTATCAATGGTCCTCATCCCCCGTGTAGAAACCTTCAGTGTTATAAATCGTTTTTCATTCGGAAGCCAAAACCGCTTTTTCTGAAGGTTGACATCAAACCGGCGGCGTGATTTATTATTTGCATGGCTCACTTTGTTTCCAAACATGGGCTTTTTTCCTGTCACGTCACACACTCTGCTCATTACATCCTCACTTTTGTATCCTGATTATATTTCTATCACTAAAAAAGTGGGCGAATTTACACTTTATTCGTTTAGGTGCAAATGGAAAGGTTATATTTCAACCAGGGTTTTCTGTGCATTGATTACACATTAATACAGAAAAATTCTATGTAAATTCCGCCCGGTACAATGCTCAATATAGGAAATCTTTCCATTCATACGCCCATCTTCCTTGCACCCATGGCCGGGGTCACGGACTATTCATTCAGAATAATATGCAAGGAACATGGGGCCGGAATTGTGTATTCCGAATTTGTTTCTGCCCACGGGATTATCCGGAAGAACGAAAAAACCCTGGATATGATCAAATTCACCGATGAAGAGCGTCCCATCGGGATACAAATTTTTGGGGATGAACCTGAAGTCATGGCAAATGCGGCCCGCTTTGTGGCAGATCAGTTTAAACCGGACATTATTGATATCAACTATGGGTGTCCTGTTCCTAAAGTCACAAAAAGAGGCGCAGGATCAGCAGCATTAAAAGACCTGAGTCTCATGGAAGAAATTACGTCTGCCGTTGTGGAATCCGTTCCTCAACTTCCCGTTACCGTAAAAATGCGCGCTGGGTGGGATTCTCAATCAATTATCGTTGAAAAAGCTGGTAATAAGCTTGAAAAAGCTGGAGTAAAAGCAATAACTCTTCACCCCAGGACTACAAAACAGTATTTCACGGGAAAAGCCGACTGGTCCCTGATTAAAATTCTGAAGGAGGCAGTTTCTATTCCAGTTGTTGGTAACGGAGACGTTGGTACGGCAGATGACGTAAAAAGAATGTTTGAAGAAACAGGCTGTGATGCTGTCATGATCGGACGTGCAGCACTTGGAAATCCATGGATTTTTGGGGAGATCAAATCCATTTTTGAAAAAACTGCCTTCCCTTCCTCCCCATTGGTAGAGGACCGCATATCAATGTGCAGACGACATCTCAACCTACTTGTTGAAAACCGGGGGGAAAGAGTAGGACTGAACCTTATGAGAAAACATTTCGGTTGGTATATTAAAAATTTCCCCGGCGCAGGAGAATTTCGAAAGGAACTGGTGACCGCCCCGGATTCAAAAACTGCCCTGGAAAAACTGGAGAAGCTTGCTGTAGTGCAATTGTAAGGGAGTGTTCAATTCCGAAAATTTGCATATTTTTTTTCAAAATATGAGTTGAAACACATATAAGAGCTAAAAAAACCCGCAAAAAGCGGGTTTTTTTATAGATAATTGGCTTTACTTCAACAACACCATCTTTCTGGTCTGCACAAAACCGGCTGTTCTAATCTGGTACAGATATATCCCAGCGCTTACAGGTTTGTCAAAACTGTCTGTGGAATTCCACATGACTGAATGGTGTCCTGCAGGGTGGCTTGTATTTACTAATCGGTTTATCTCTTTTCCGTTAAGATCATATATTATTAGCGTTACATAATTATCAACTGGAAGATCATACCTTAGAGTTGTCACAGGATTAAATGGATTGGGAAAGTTTTGTTCCAATACAAAATCTGATGGCAAAGGTCGATCCGGATATGACCCATCAATTTGGAGTATTTCACCCTGATTCAGGGAAAAACTTCCATTTGTTACATATAGATAATCCATGGGATTCAAAGGATTAAATATCGTACCTGAAAATGAGCCCGATAGTAAACCGTCAGTTAATTCAGAAATTGTGATTGATCCCATTCCACTGATATAAACTTTGTCTGCGATTAAATCTTCTATATCTTCCGGTATAGTGGTGAATTCCGCCCCCAAAGCAAATCCGAATAAGACAGTCTGAGATATCGGATCTACATCGTAGGTTCCCGGCCCTAATTCACCCGGTTTATTAATTATGATAGCCCCTATATTTATACTATCAGCTTCATCAACAACAAATGTTTCAACACCGGTAATAATCAATGTAGAAGTATCACTTATAAATCCATAAAACCCTGCAGCACCTTCGGTGGGAAGGTTGAGTGGATCAATTACTCCTGAGACTGAATAATTTCCATATGTAATTGGGGGTTGAAAATAGTCGAAACTATAATCTCCCTCTAAATAGGGTTGAAAAATTGTTTCAGTATTCACAGTGAATTCTCCATCGGTTACAGAGATCATGTCTGTAGGGTCAAGCCAGTGCAACATAGTACCTGAGAACATTCCAGAAATGGTAGTTTCAGTTATTTCAGAGATTGTAATTGTCCCCGAAACGCTGAGATATGCTGCATCTGCTTCAAGGTCTTCAATATCATCAGGAAATTCCGTCACTGTGGCACCAAGAGCAAATCCAAACATTGCTGAATTAGTAACAGGATCAACGGGATAATCGCCCAATACCAATTCACCTGCCTGTTGAAGAAGAACTACCCCAAGATTAATACTATCAATGGAAACTGCTTCAACTCCTGAGAAAGTAGAATAAGTAATTCCATCAATTTCTCCCTGGTCAGTTACGACACCATCTGAAGGAATTATCATCGGATTCAAATCATCAGAAACCGAAAAAGTACCAGTAATGCTTCCTGCGTAGTTAAAACTGAAATGGCTTTCTTCAGGGGTAAGGGGTCCACAACCAACTTCTAACGCCCCCATATTGGCACCATCTTGACCTGTTCCAACACAAGGTGAGTTTTCTGCTAAGGTGTAGTCGCCGTTGTCAGGTTCACAGAAAAAAGGATCGGAATCAATGTTGCCGCCTCCATCCGTACCTGTAATCGGAAAACCGCCTTGAATATCACAGTAGGAAATGATCGGGTTCGCCTGGTCAGTGTTCTCAAAACCAAAGGCACTGTTCTCATCCAAGATGATTGTATTCACGAAAACCGGCTCAACTGTACCATTAAATCCGTAACAATAAACAGCTTCCGGGCCAGTGTTATCTGCAATGGTACAATTCTTAATCACTGGACCTCCATAATTATATACATACAGTGCATTGCCATTTGTTGAGGCTGAATTATTGATAAAAAGACATCCCTCTACGTCCAGAGTAGAAGTGTAGAAATTAATGGCACCTCCATAAGGACCAGAGTTCCCATCGAATATGCAGTTTTCTATTTTAAATCCAGGAGAAGCATCCGTACCCTCCGGATAGATGTTGCTAATGGTAAATGCACCTCCTCCATTTGAGGTAGCAGAATTATTTTTGAAGGTACAATTTGAAAAAACCAAGTTAGTAGATCCACCAGCGTTACCCGTCCAGACAGCACCACCGTTCAGAGCACTGTTGTTTTCGAAAACACAGTCTTCAACCAATGAACTGCCGCCGCTGACATACAGTACACCTCCTAAATCGGCCGTATTGTTTTCAAACACACAATTCCTTATTGTAGGTGAAACATCATTCAAATATCCATAATAACAGTAAATAGCACCGCCATTGCCCCAGTTTGGAGGATGCCCATTGCGGATAGTAAAACCTTCAATTACATCATCTGCTGTTATCCAGATGGGATCCACTATTCCAGATATAAACGTAAAGGCGCGGCCGCTATCTTCCAGATCGATGATACAATTATCGGGACCATTGACGGACATGACAACAATGTGGTTTTCCCATCCGATCCAGGTCAGTTCCTTGTTTCCTGTGCCTGTGTAGGTGCCGTCTGCCACAAGAACAGTATCACCATCACTTGCGGCATCAATCCCGGCTTGGATAGTGGCAAAGGGGTTGCCTTCTGAGCCATCACCTGTGTCATCTGAACCCGCGGTAGATACGTGCCAGGTGTCGTTAACAGGTGGACCTGCCATGGGCGTTACTAATAAATCGGCATTATAAGCACCATAGCATAATTGCACAGTAGGCGACATTGAATTGGATTCAAACGCAATCATTCCTGTGTTATTTGGATCCATTTCAGCAACCCATGCCGGG
>Ga0187833_10000063_pt1 | contig 100849 bp, 92 predicted proteins | sample ETNtaG_37_FD_167968 | JGI IMG/M metagenome (GOLD analysis project Ga0187833, IMG submission 167968) | Marine microbial and viral communities from oxygen minimum zone, Eastern Pacific Ocean - ETNP2014_SV_400_PacBio MetaG (Illumina Assembly) | ecosystem: Environmental > Aquatic > Marine >... | reverse complement strand
GGCGGCTATGACATGGCGATGCTGCGACTCATTCGCGGCGATGACTCGGTGTCCTTCCGCGACCTGTTCGCCGGCTTCTCGAAGTTCCGCAAGCTCTTTCTGACCTTTCTTCTCTACTCTCTGGCAGTCGTCGGGGGTTTCATCCTGCTCATCGTGCCAGGCATCATCTTGCTGATCGCGCTGTGGCCCGCCTTTTTGCTGGTAATGGAGGACGATCTCGGTCCCGTGGGCGCCATAAAGGGCGCGTGGGCACTGACTCGCGGTCACAAGATGAAGCTTTTCGTCCTGGGCCTGGTGGCCATCGTAGTGATGATCGCCGGCATCCTCGCCTTGGGCGTCGGCCTGTTCGTCGCCGGTCCCGTGGTCGAACTCGCACGGATAGGAGCCTACCAGGAGATGCGCGGAGCCGCCGAGGCGTCTGACCGGCCGCTGTCGACCCTAGCAATACCTGTTCGGTAGGGGCCCACCTCCACTCCAATGTCAGAAATTGTAGCAGCACCCCTGACACCATTTTATGTCCAGGCAGCTCTGCAAATCAGGCCACCGGTCAAGCTACCGAGTCTAGATGGTTTTTTGTCATCAAAGTTTGAATAACATTGTGAAACGATCCGACCTTTTCTCCACACAGATCTTGCACCACGACAGGCGCGCTGTTATTGTCCATCACGTCAATTCCCAAGCAGTGTGGGCAACCTGCAACCGCGAAATTATCGTGCGCCACGCAGGCGACCAAAACTGGCAAACGCACGCATGGTTTCCACGCACCTTTCCCAGGGACCTATTCTTGTGGTCTCGCCCCACAACCCGCGCAATGCGGGCCGACAAATGCAACCTCTTTCCCACCCAATCAAAACACTTGCTGGGCATCAGAGGAAGTGTGGTGTACCGCATTGAGTCCGATCATCCCATACCTCTATTTTCCATTCAGGGTGACTGCGTCTTGCATGCTAGCATTGTCGAGGCTCACTCAGGCAACGTCTACTTTGGTGAGTATTTTAGGAATCCCGAGCGCCAATCAGTGAACCTGTGGTGTGTGTCTCAAGACCTGACACAGTTTGAAATTGCTCATACATTCCAACCTGGAGAGATTCGCCACATTCACGGCGTTTACAAAGATCCATTTTGTACACACAGACTGTGGGCAACAGTTGGTGACTACAAAGACGAATGTTATTTGATCGTATCAGATGATGAATTTAAAACTATTCAAAAAATTGGCGACGGCAGCCAAATTTGGCGGGCTGTTGGCTTATTTTTTACACGAGAGCACATATGCTGGCTCACAGATTCTCATCTGGAACAGAACTATGTCATCTCCATGGAAAGAGACACTGATCGGATTACCCAGCATGCTCCCATCGACAGCCCTGCATGGTATTGCGCACAAACAACCGACGGGTTCTATCTGGCAGCTACTACGGTAGAACGAGGACCAGCCGTAAACACCAGCAACGCCTTTTTACTCATCTCACAGGATGCAATAAACTGGGAAGTGGTCATCAGCTATAAAAAAGATGCCTGGCCGATGTTACCTTTTAAGTACGGCGTGATATCTTTTCCTTCCGGGCAATTTACTTCAGAGGCATTTTGGATCAGCGGCGAAGGTTTAATTGGCTTAGATGGTGCATCTGCTCTGCTCTGTCTTGTAAAGGGATAAAAAATGCGGGCGACGCTAAGAAGGGTATTAGACCCTGTGTTTGAACCACTCATTGCGCGACTAGAACAACGCATCACCGTTGAGTCTCACCTCAATTTGGCAACCGATCTCTTTCGTCGAATGTCAAAATACATTGAGCTGACAACAGACTCCCACAATGCGTGTTATATACAGGCGCTTGCAGGCGTGTTGCACTTGAGCAAAGTTTCCCGGGAAAAGAATCAGCAACACAAAGAAACCATCCCTGTGACCCTGACCATACCCTTTACTTGGAACGCAAATGCTGTTGAGTTAGATCAGCATTTGTCTACGTTGTATCTGCTGAGTCATATCGAAAATCCTGTTGCACTCTCAGAACCACAACATGCAATCGAAGAATACCTGTCCCAACTGGCAGATTCTGGAACCTGGAAACAAAATAACCATCTCGCCCCGTTGCTATCTGCCTCTATCCTGTTTGGTATCAATAGCAATCAGATTTCTCCAGCAAAAGCCATCACCTTTTTGCGTACACTTTCCGAATCTTTACCCGCACGATGCTGGTTTGCACGCGCCGGTGTGCACAATGGTAGTGCCCTATTTTTGTCTGCCCTGATATCTTTGCAAGCAAAAGGTGAAACGCCACTAACACCTTATCTAGAAGACGTACTCGAAAGACTGATGCGCCATGTAGAAATCAAACGAGAGGATGCGTTGCAATTTCACACCGATGCCACACACAAGTCCTTTTTGCAAGAACGTCTCTGGTTTGTGCTGTGTCTACTTAAAGCGTCGAGCCTTTTTCAGGATCTAAGATTACTAAACACAGCGCTAAAAATGCACGACCATTACTACCGCCACATAGCCCAACTTAAATTGACGTCTGGCCCTGACACACCACAGCGGTGTAACTGGAGCATAGCAGCGACCTATCTGTTAAACATTTGCAATCAAGAGATTATTTTTGAGGCATTTTTCAAAGAGCAAATCCAATGAACGTTGTGGTTTTGGCACCCATTAACAGCAGTCTTTACGCTCTGCTTGTAACACACCTATGTCTCCAAGAAGAAGGGATGGACATTTCTGGCATTATATTGCGCAGAATTTACAATCTTAACCGTTTGCGATCAGAGTTCAGACGAGATGGTTATCGGCTTGTGCGCAAAATCTGCCAGAAACTGATTCTCGCCAACAAGCATGAAATACCTGGTGAAGAAACACTACACACACATGCCCAGCGCCTCGGATTGGAAACCCGATCTTTGACGCAATTGGCAAAACTCAACCGTATTCCGTTGATCCGTGTAAACGACTTAAACAGCAAAGAAAGCATTGAGTTTTTAAAGAAAGCAACACCAGAAGTGGTAGCATTTACAGGCGGTGGCATCATACGCCAGAATTTGCTAGACGCATCCGGAAAAGGAATCCTTAATGTGCATATGGGCATTTTGCCTCCATACAGAGGCATGGACGTCGTTGAATGGCCTATATTAGAACAACAGTATCACAATCTAGGTATCACCTTGCACTTTATGGATCGCGGCGTTGATACAGGTGCCATATTAGAAGTAAAACATATTCCAATCAAAGCCAATGATACAATCAGGCACATCAGAACCCGACACGAAATTGCTATGTGCGACCTCATGGTGTGGGGAATCCGAAATGTAACTCTAAACAACATTGAAACCCGCTCTCAGTCACATCGAGCGGGTAAACAATTTTTCGTGATGCATCCACGTCTGGTAGAAGCAGCCAGAGGTCGACTCCAAGAATTCGCCCCTGAGCAAACCCAATAATACAGGTGCGGGGTGGATATAATATGGTGGCAACAATGCAGGCTACGAAATACAACATCGGCTGGGACGTACGTGGATGGAATTGCGACAAGAACCCCCGCAGTCGCGACGCCATCGTCATCCTCGATTCGGACAGGCGCATCCATGGCGCCCCATGGCGCGGCAATCTGCGAGAGCAGATCAACCGGGCCAACACGACATCCGAATGGGTCAAGGCCCTCTTCGAGCTGTGCGAAGCCGACCACTCGGCCGAGCGACTCGACGTCGTTCTGGCTATTAACACTCCCCTGGGATTCTCCGCGGAACTTGTCAGCCTAGCGGCTTCCCGGCAGCCGTATGCAGGTGCGCTAAGGGAGCATAGCGCCAACCCTTACATCTTTCGGCAAACCGAACGGTTGCTGTTTCGGGATGGCTTTACTCCGCTGTCTCCCGTCAAGGACATAATCGGACGCCAAGCTACGAAGGGTATGCATGTGCTTGCGAAGTTTGCGCCAAATTTGGCAAGCTGTGGGGTATGGACAGGCGACAAATCGTTGACCGTCATCGAAACTTATCCGGCAGCCCGCAAACACTCCGCCACCATGTCGCGGCTGCGGGGGGACCACGAACCTCTAGATGATGAAGATGAGGATGATGCTCTGACCTGCGCACTGGCGGCCAATTTGTTTTCTGAGCAAGGCAAGCAAAGCAAACCGCTCGACGAATTTAAGGGCATGCCTCCAGTACCACCCATAGCCGTGCACAGGCGCAGGTCCAACCCGTTCGTCAAGGAAATGATAAGGGATCGGAAGGCCGGGAGGAAAGATCAGAAGGATCCGCTTCCCTGGGATGCCCTGGAAAACCCTCCGAATGGTGTGCCCGATTCGGAAGGATGGATATGGGTGCCAATTGATGTAAAATTTCCACGCTTAAATTATGCCCCCCCCCTTTTTTTTTAAACATCACGAAGACAGGGCGAACGTCATGTTGATGTATGACCCGCTGGGGGCGGTTGTATCGTGAAGTTATGCAAGCCTTGCAGCGACAACCCTTCTGGAAATGCAGTTTCATGCCACCAACAGACAACCATTAGCTAGCGAGGCGAGGGTTCCGAACAGGTGACGTCGCATGACTCTGACTATCAATCGTGACTATCTGATCAACACCTTGACTGACCTGGTACGCATCAACTCCGTCAACCCGTCTCTGGTGGAAGACGGGCGTGGCGAGGCTGAAATTGGTCGCTACATTGCCGGCGAGCTGCGTGCCCTGGGGCTAGCCGTGACAATCCATGAATCGAAACCACAGCGGCCAAGCATTGTCGGGATCCTAAAAGGAAAGGGCCGCGGTCGTTCACTGATGCTAAATGGACACATGGATACAGTCGGTGTCCCGGGCATGCCAAATCCATTCACGCCGACCATCCGTGACGGGAAGCTGTCCGGCCGGGGGGCGTATGACATGAAAGGTAGTCTAACTGCCTGTTTGACTGCAGCGGAAGCGTTGGTCGCCTCAGGTAAAACCCTCAATGGCGACCTGCTCATCGCCGCTGTTGCCGACGAGGAGTATGCCAGCCTGAGTACGGCAGAAGTGATAAAGCACTACAAGGCTGACGGTGCTGTCGTCACCGAACCGACCGAGATGAGCATTTGCTTGGCGCACAAAGGTTTCGTGTGGCTCGAAGTCGAGACCATAGGAAGGGCAGCGCATGGCAGCCGCTTTGCCGATGGGATTGACGCCAACATGCGTATGGGTCGCTTCCTGGCTGAATTAGATCAACTTGAGCAAGAACTGCGGCAAGGAAGCGGACACCCGCTGACTGGTCCACCGTCTCTCCACGCCGCAATCATTACTGGAGGCACAGCCTTGAGCGCCTATGCCGACCGTTGCCGCCTGAAAATCGAGCGCCGCACCCTCGTCGGCGAGTCTGAAGCCCAGGTAGTCAGCGAAATCCAAGACATCCTCAACCGACTTGCCACCGCTGATCCCACTTTTCAAGGCACGGTGAAAGCCTTTTTAACCCGCGAACCCTCCGAAATTTCCCCTGAGTCCTCGATTGTAAGGACTCTCAGTCAGGCTTCTACGGAGGTGTTAGGCCTACGCCCGGCGCACATCGGCATTCCGTACTGGATGGATACAGCTCTGCTCTCGGCGGCAGGAATCGAAACCGTCGCGATGGGACCTATTGGGGCTGGCGCCCACGCTCGAGTCGAGTGGGTGGACATCCAGTCCCTGATAGATCTGGCTGAGATTCTCGTCCATACTACGCTGAATTATTGCCAATATTTTGCTGCTGGGCATTAGTGTATAGTATTGGAAATCTACGATCTAACATGGAAGGCAGTCATGCCGGCCAGCACTGTACTAAGAACCAACCATCCCGGTGCCTTAAGGCTGGGGGCTAAGACAATAAAGTAGGGAGGTAGCATATGCCCATCGACCCGCAAGCCCAAAAGGTTTTGGATCAACTGGACGAGTTGGGGCTCCCGCCCAATCACATGATTTCACCTGAAGAAGCACGCACCAACGCGCTGTCCAAGCCCAGGCCGAAAGGGCCGGAAGTAGGCCAGGTGGAAGGCCGGATCATCGCCAACGGCGACTTCCAAGTGCCGACACTCCGGAGGGACGCGGCCCGTTCCCGGTCCTTAACTGGTTCCACGGTGGCGGATGGGTCACAGGGAATCTCGAGACCTCCGATGAAATTGCCCGCCATCTGACTGTGGGCACAGCCTGTGTAGTAATATCTGCCGATTACCGGTTGGCCCCCGAAGCCAAATTCCCCGTGCCTTTCGAAGACTGTTACGCGGCAACCCAGTGGATTGCCCATAACGCTGCCAACATCAATGTGGACCCGACTCGCATAGCCGTAGGTGGTGACAGTGCTGGGGGTAACCTAGCCGCCGCGGTGTCGCTGGCAGCCAGGGACCGCGGCTCTCCTTCAATAACCTTCCAATTGTTGGTGTACCCGGTCATGGCGATGGACTTCGGCACCGGTTCCTACAAGCAAAACGCTGATGGCTACGCGCTAACCCTGGATGACATGAAGTGGTATTGGAACCATTACCTCAACAGCGACGCCGACGCATCGAATCCCTACGCTGCGCCATTAGCTGCCAAGGACTTAAGCAGGCTTCCGCCAGCGTTGGTGATTACCGCAGAGTTTGACCCGTTGCGAGACGAAGGAGAAGCCTACGCTAAGAAACTCCAAGATGCTGGCGTCCCCGCCACGGCTACCCGCTATGACGGCATGATCCACGGCTTCTTCGGCATGTCTGCGGTGACGGACAAGGGGGCTCGGGCAATCTCCCAGGCCTCAACAGCGCTAAGATCGGCCTTTGATGAGGTTGAGAAGGATGTGGAATGAATGTCCTCATCTGGATTATACAAGTGTCGTTCTGACCCGCTTCTATATGAAGGCGGTCCTTCTTGTTAAACGGGCCATGCTTACTAGCCCGCTGGAGGCGTGTGGCCTCCAGATGGGTGCTGTGCTAGAATGACACCATGAGTGGAACAAGTGAAGTTCACGTTAGACTAGGATCGTCCATAGCAGCTAGCAATGTACGGTCTAGGCTCACCGTAAAGGTAGAGCACGGTGCAACCATGAGTGAAGTTGCCCAAAAATTGGTCCGTCTTTATCCTGCCCTTCGGTATCATTTGGAGACTGCCATCGTAACTGTCAATGGTCAAGTAGTCGACAACAATCACACGGCCGCTGCTGATGACAGCGTCGCTTTCCTGGCCCCGGTGGCAGGCGGGTGACGGATAACCGTAGCATCGGAAGCCATATCTGCAAGGAGCTACTAATGACATCTGAACAAAGTGTGATAACAAAACCAGCACAGGCATTAATGGAGGCCAGCGGTCACGAAACCGTGTATGTTGACGAGTTTGTGGACGGCGTCCTAGATCCCGAAAAGCCCATGCTAGGCCCGGTGCGTGATGGCGGTCATATCGTCGCTAATACTGCACCCGGGTGCTGGGGTCCTATGATCACCCCATCGATTCGAGGCGGTCATGAGGTAACTAAACCTGTGGCTGTGAACGGGGCCGAAGTAGGTGATGCGATTGCGATACGTATCAAGGAAATCACGGTCACGTCCCTGGCCACATCCTCCGGCAATGATCAATGGATGGATGGCCGCTTCCAAGGGGATCCGTATGTTGCTGGCAAGTGTCCCAAATGTGACGCGATCTGGCCAGAGACGCGTTTAGAAGGTACAGGCCAGGAGTCGGTCCGGTGCGCTACATGCGGCGAGGATGTAACCCCGTTCACATTCACGAATGGTTACACAATCTGTTTTGATAACAACCGTCAGGTAGGTGTCACTCTCAATGAGACCGCTGCTCGGGAGGTTGGCGTCAACGCTGCACACTTCGCGTCATTGCCGGAAAAGTCTGTCCAGAACCCAATTCTGGCATTTTGTCCTAGTGACCTCGTCGGGGTCGTGGCGAGATTGCGCCCCTTCATGGGCCAACTTGGCACTACCCCGGCGATCCCCATGCCTGATTCGCACAACGCGGGCGACTTTGGCAGCTTCCTGGTTGATGCACCGCACGCGTACGGTATCAAGGCTGATCAACTGCAACACCGTACGGACGGCCACATGGATATCGATGCGGTGAGGGCTGGGTCAATCCTAATCTGTCCGGTAAAAGTACCGGGTGGTGGCGTTTACATGGGCGACATGCATGCATTACAGGGCGATGGGGAAATCGCTGGCCACACTTGTGATGTTTCTGGGACGGTCAGCCTGCAAGTCCATGTATTGAAGGGGATATCAATTGACGGCCCGATTCTGTTGCCCGTGGTAGAGGATTTGCCTTACCTTGCCCGCCCGCTATCTCAGCAGGAGCAGGAAAGCGCAAATGCCGTTGCCACCGCATGGTCTCTAGACAAGTTGGAGGAATCAGCGCCGATATCGATTGTCGGTACTGGGCCTGACTTGAACGCTGCCACTGAGAACGGCCTGACTCGGGCCAGTAAGTTTCTTGACATGACGGTTCCAGAGGTTATGAACCGTGCGACCATAACAGGGGCAATTGAGATCGGACGGCATCCGGGCGTCGTCCAGGTTACCTTTAGGGCTCCGTTGGATCGACTGGCCGCAGGAGGTGTCCTATCCCTGGTGCGTGACCAGTACGGGGCTGAACTGTAGATCCGCCTAGCCTGCTCCTCGATGTGACCTACCAGACTCAGTGACACTAGACCCGCTTCCATGTGAAGCGAGTCTTTCTTTTTGATCAGCCATGACGCAATGCTTGCTGACCCGCCTGAACCGGGTGTATATTGGGGGAAATCTTATTGGAGGGTTGTGTCGTTCTATGAGAACATTATTGTTCCTGCATGGAGGCTTGGTGGTGGCTTTCGTGTTGGCGTCCTGCGCGCCGTCTGGGGCAGACACCGTGGTCGATAGCGCAGATAAGTCGGCGACTAGCATCCCGCGCCCCACCGACACCCCTTTGCCAGCGAGCACAAAATCTGCCACTAACACCCCGCTGCCCACACATACGGATACACCGCCGACAGCACCGCCCACCAACACACCGACAGCAGCGCCCAACGACGCGCCGACAGCAGCGCCTACCGACGCGCCGACAGCAGCGGCTACGAATACAGCGACGCCACTGCCTGCCAACACCCCCACTCCTTACGAAGCTGCCGTGTCTCGTTGGGCGTCCTACGAAGACGTGGGGACATGGCTGGAAGAGAATTTCATCTTCGACACGAGTAGACAAGATGTCATACTGGCCCGTAACAGCGAACAAGGAACCTTAGGGGAAGGAAATACTCTTCTCGTCCGCAATCCTTCGAGCCTCTTCGAAGACAAAAAAGGGTACTGTGGAGACTCAGGTTACTTCGCCCTTGACGCTCTAAACAAGATTAATCCTGCATATAATGCGCGATGGGTTCTAATCAAGAATGGGAAGGGGCCCCCAGACCATTGGGTCACTGGTTTCAGTTTCCGCGGCAAGCTATACATAATGGATTATGGTGCGGGACATGGATGGAGTGAAATGATGGGCATCCATGGACCCTATGACACATTGAGTGACTATTCTGGTTTCCTATCATCCTTGAACATCAACCGCTTTTCCGTTGCTTTGGTCAAATGGTTCGACCCAGTCCCTGTGACTGTGGATTGACCAAAAGTTCAGTTATCGATCCAAAGTGGATTGATATTGACCCGCTTCCATGTGAAGCGGGTTTTTCTTTTTGGGCGGGGCGTGCTCATCGACTAAGCTTGCCGCCTAACTGAGAGCGAGTGTATAGTAAGACATGGTCAACTTCACGCGTGACGCAGTGTAGGAGACGGTACTCAGAAGGGATAAATGTCTACGAGAATTGTCTTTGCGCTAGTCAATGTTATCGGAGTCGTGGCAGTCATTGGTGGCTACGCATGGTGTCTCGGCACTTATCCGGAGCACCGTGAGGCTCTGTGGGGTGGAGTCCACGGAACTCTACGAAGCATATTCACGTTATCAATGATTCCTGCAGCCGCTGGTTATCTGACTTTCTGCTATGCAACCATCTTCCAGGGAGGAGCGATGACATTTGACAAAGATGCCGTCGTGGGCGCGAAAACAATCGTGATTATTGCGACTGTGTTCCTGGCCTCAGCTGCTATGTGGATGCCATCATCAATTGCTTATATTCGCAGCGGAGAGGGAGCTTGGTGGTTAGTATGTGTGGCATCTCTATGGGTTACGGCTCTGTCCCTTCTCGCCATGACGGGCGTAACCGCCGCTTCACCTGTGAACGGGGCTTCCGAGATCAGCAAGACTGTCTCGGTGGTGGGTTTGGCATATATAACATTTCACTGCCTGATGCTTGACGCTATCGGCTGGGTAGTGTTGTTTAAAAGATAGAACAGTGAGGACGACCTGCGACGTCCCCATCTGACCAATGCCATCCCACTGGAAGCACGGGCGATCTGGAGCTAACGTCTCAAAACTCAAAAAGACCTGCATCGCGCTATGCCGCTGTTGCTGAAGGCTTACGAACGAAGCTGAATTACGCTAGGGCAGCGCGACCTGCGTCCACTGCATCGGGTCAACCCGCAGCCCGCCGAGGTACATCTCCCAGTGCAGGTGCGGGCCGGTCACCAGACCAGTCGCGCCGATTTCACCAATGTGTTGCCCCGCTGTGACCGTATCGCCGACGCCAACGTAAATCTGTTCTTGATGCAGTAGCGCCGAATAAACGCCGAGGCCGTGGTCGATGATGATGACGTTGCCGCGCACATGCAGCCGTTGCGCCAGCACCACGCGCCCGGGCGCAGGCGCGCGCACCGCGGTACCGCCTTGCGCCGAGAAATCCACCCCACCGTGATATGAATTGTAGCCACCGCCGTTGTAGCTGCGCCGTGTGCCGAAATCGGAGGTGATGCCGCCGCCTGCCGGCCGCTGAAAATGCCCCTGCCAGTAGCGCGCCACGGTCACAGGCGAGACGGTGTCTGCCAGCAACTGACGCTCGTTGGCGGTCACGGTGGGATCGCTCAGCAGGTCGGTCACGCTCGCGCTGAGCACTATGTCCTCATATGAATAGGAGCCGTCAACCACGGTCAGCGTGCGCGCATAATGGTAGCTGGCGCCGCCGCCGTCGTTGGCGTGCAGGCTAAGTTGGACGCTTCCCGGCACCGCCAGCGCGTCAACGCCGACCAGCCCGTAATAATGTTCGCCTTCGCTAAAGAATAGAATCTCACCCGCGCCGAGGGTGCCGGAAATGTTGGTGATAATGGCCACCGGCAGCGAAAGGCTAAGCGTGCGCCCCTGCTCTGGATTCGCTGTGCTCAAATGCAACGCAGCGAAAATTTCGCCCGCCGCTGCCGGCGCGCTCGCCACCGCGCCCGGAATGGAAAGGCGCTGCCCCACGTAAATCAACTCGGGGTTGCTCAGCCGGTTCGTGCCGGCGAAAGCACTCACCGAGCTGCCATAGTGAGCAGCGATGCGCCAGAGCGTCTCGCCCCGCCGAACCACGTGCGTAGCGGCCGCTCCCCCCGATTGCGCGCAATCTTCCCCGCCCGGCAACGTGATGCTCTGCCCGGCAAGGATTCGGTTCGGGTTGCTGATGCCGTTAAGCGCTGCCAGCGCGGTGTGCGTGCTGCCAAAGCGGCGCGCAATCAATGCGAGCGTATCGCCCCACTGCACTATGTAACCAGGGCCGGAGTCGCAGGCAACCGCAGTCGCCACCGCTGGGCGTTTGCCACCCAGCACTAGCACGGCCAGACCAAACGCGAAGATGATCTGTCTGGCGCGGAGCCTGCTCGTTTTCATGCGGACGCAGGGGTGCAAGAAATTTGCTCGCCGCATCGCACTACCGTCAACGACTGCGTTGCGGCTCTGGCACGGTAATTGCAATCACTGGCATTGCCATGGGATTTCTAGAAGAGTTTTGGATGAAGGCGCTGAACCTTGTCGAGCAGGGTATCGTCAGGAGCACCTATCTCAGCGCGGCGCCGCCGAACGCGATGCGGGTGGTTGCTCCGCTGGTGGTGATCGGGCTGCTCTCGGCCGTCAGCCGCACGGTTTTTCGCGCGGCGCGCTATGTGGCCTTTACCGCCGTGTGCGGCGCGGCTTTTTACTTTTTGCTCCGCACCCTCTGAAGCGCGCTGTGACGTCGATGCAGCTACTGCGGCGGTCTCTGAAACGCGCCGCGATGCGCTGTGGAAGTTCGCCGCGCAGACGCACGCCGCTTTCACCGTGCTCCACCGCGCTCACCAGTGCATGCCGATGAAACAGGGAAATGAGATCCCCTTCCGTGTAGGGCAATTCCACAGTCATTTCCACAAGCGATTTGTGCAGCACGCCCTGAATAGCGGCCTGCAGCCGCTCGAGACCGCTGTGCGCCAGTCCCGAAACCGCGACAGCGTCGGAGAACTCCGAGACGAGCGCTTCAGGAGGTTTGCCGGCGGGCAGCCGGTCGGTTTTGTTCACCGCCGTGATGACGGGCACAGCGCCAACGCCTATTTCCACAAGGGTCTGCAGAACCACCTGCGCCTGCTCAGCCGCGTTTTGGTGCGCGCAATCAATCACGTGCAGCAAAAGGTCGGCCTCGGTTATCTCTTCCAGCGTGGCGCGGAAGGCAGCCACGAGCGTGGCGGGCAATTTCTGAATGAAGCCAACCGTGTCGGTGAGCAAAAACGGGCGTCCGCCGGCCACCTCGATGCGGCGCGTGGTAGGGTCGAGGGTGGCGAAAAGTCGGTCCGCTACAAGCACGTCGGCGCCGCTGAGCGCACGCAGCAGCGTGGATTTTCCAGCGTTTGTATAACCTACCAGCGCGACGACCGACACGCGCGAGCGTCTGCGCTGCTGCCGGTGGCGGCTGCGGTGCTCCCTGACCTTTTGCAGCTCGGCCTTCAGGCGCGTGATGCGACGCGTAATCTCGCGCCGGTCAACCTCCAGTTGCGTCTCGCCGGGGCCTCGCAGCCCGACCCCACCCACAGAGCCGGTGCGTCCGGACGCACCTCCCGCCTGGCGGGCGAGATGCGTCCACTGGCGCGTCAGGCGTGGCAGCCGGTATTCGTATTGCGCCAGCTCCACCTGCAACGCGCCCTCGCGCGTGTTGGCGTGACGCGCGAAAATATCCAGAATCAACGCGGAGCGATCCAGCAGCTGCGCACGCTCCCCAATCGATTTTTCCAGTTCGCGCTGGTGACGTGGGGAAAGTTCGGAATCGAAAATGACCAACTCGGCGGCGGCCTCCTCTATGAGTTCAACTAATTCGATGACCTTTCCGGAGCCTATGTATGTGGCTGCATTAGGTCGCTCAAGGCGTTGCGTCAGCCGCCCGACCACCGCCAGCCCGGCGGTATGCGCCAGCAGCGCCAGCTCGTCCAGCGAATCCTGCACCGATAGCATCTGGGCGTCGGCGCGCAGTTCCGCCCCCACCAGCAACGCGCGTTGGTTGTGCGCTGTGGTTGGCAATGGCGTCCTGATCACGCGCACCATTCTACTACAACGGATGCGGTTGCAGGTTTTGGCCGCGATGAATACGGGCTATTTCAGTACGCGCGAGCGGGCCCGCTGAGAATGTTCGCCGGAATTCCGCTCACGCTCGGTATCGAGGAGGAGTACCAGATCGTGCATCCGGACACGCGCGATCTGCACTCGTACATGCAGCAATTCCTGAACAGCGGCCGGCGGGTGTTGCCGGCCGGCGGACTGAGGCCCGAGTTCATGGCAAGCCAGGCGGAAATGGCCAGCCACATTTGCGCGGACGTGCAGGAGCTGCGCACGGAGCTGACGCGCATGCGCCACATGGTGTGCGAACTTGCCAAACTGGATGGGTTAATTATCGTTGCGGCCAGCACGCATCCTTTCGCCAAGTGGACAGAGCAGGACGTCATGGAGGGCGACCGTTACCGCCGCTTGCTAGATGACTTTCGCGCTGTGGCGCAGCAGCTGCTCGTATTCGGGATGCATATACACGTTGGCTTCGGTGACGCCCCCGGCGCAGGGGACCTGATGATAGAAGTGATGAACCAGTTGCGCTATTTCCTTCCCCATATTCTCGCCCTCAGCACCAGTTCACCGTTCTGGCAGGGGCGTGACACCGGTCTGAAATCATACCGCAGCGTAATTTTCGAAATGATGCCGCGCACTGGCATTCCGCTATCGTTCAAGTCTTTCGCCGAATACCAGCGCTTTGTTGATACGCTCGCCGCGGTGGGCTCACTGAGTGATGAAGCGGGCGGAAAGCCGGACGCGACCAAAATCTGGTGGGACGTGCGTCCGCATCCACAGTTCGGCACACTGGAGGTGCGCATCGCCGATATCTGCACGCGCATAGAGGATGCAGTTTCGCTCGCCGCGTTGATCCAGGCCATAGTGGCGTTCTTAATTAAATTGCGGCGCAACAATCAGGGCTGGCGCGCCTACCGGCAGCATCACCTGGTGGAGAACAAGTGGCGCGCGATGCGCTATGGCGCCGAGGGAAAACTGATTGATTTTGGTCTGCAGGCAGAGGTGGAATTCCCCGCGCTAATGGATGAACTGGTGGACCTTCTGGACGATGTGGTCGATGAGCTGGGCAGCCGCGCCGAGGTCGAACACATCCGTTCTATTGTGCGCCGCGGCACCAGCGCGCGGCAGCAGAAGCGCGTGTATGAGCGCGCCCTGCGCGAAGGCGGCAGCAATGAAGAGGCGTTACACGCAGTGGTGGACCATCTTGCCAAGCAGACAATGATAGGCGTCCGCTGAGTCAGAGCGATGCATCACGGTGCGCCATTACCGCGGTGAGCACCTTTTGCAGCGCGCGCAAAGCCCGCAGTGAATATTGCCCGTAGCGCTCCCGCTTCGGCCATTTCTTTTTTCCCAGGGGCGGGTCTAATGGCGGCAGCAGCCCGAAATTGGCTTTCATCGGCTGAAAAGTACTCGGTTCAGTGTGGGTCACATAGTGACACAGCGCTCCCGCCATCGTCCCGCGCGGGAGCGTCAACGGCGCCCTGTCGGAGAGTAACCGCGCCGCGTTCACTCCGGCGAGCAGCCCGGTGGCCACGTTCCCCACATAGCCCTCCACTCCGGTGATCTGCCCTGCGAAGAAAAGGTCCGCGCGCACGCGCGCCTGCATTGTCGCCCGCAGCGCGGCGGGCGCGCAGATGAAGGTGTTACGGTGCATCATCCCGAAGCGCGCGAAGCGGGCGCGATGCAGGCCGGGCAGCATGCGCAGCACGCGCCGCTGCTCGGGCCACTTGAGATTAGTCTGAAAGCCGACTAGGTTGTAAAACGTCCCGGCCTGATCGTCCTGGCGCAGTTGCACAACCGCGTGGGGACGTATGCCCGTGCGCGGGTCGCGCAGCCCGACTGGCCGCATCGGGCCATATGCAAGCGCGTTGTGCCCGCGGTCGGCCAGAATTTCCACCGGGAGGCAGCCCTCGAAAAACCGATGCGCGCCCACCCGCACTCCGGCGCTTATGTCATGTTCGAACTCCCGTAAAGGTATGCGCTCCGCCGCCAATAGGTTTTGCACGAACACATCGTACTGCGCCTCATCAAGCGGGCAGTTGATGTAATCGCCCGACCCCGTGTCGCCCCGCCGGTACCGCGATGCGCGGAAAGCGATGTTCATGTCGATGCTGTCTGAATACACGATAGGCGCCAGCGCGTCATAAAAGAACAGCTCCTCGCTTCCCAGCACCTCGTTAATATCGGCGCTTAGCGCGGCCGACGTAAGCGGCCCGCTGGCCACGATAGTGGCCTCGGCTGGAACGGTTGTTTTCTCTTTCCGCGCGACTCTGATGCGGGGATGTGCTTCGATCTTCTCGGTTACCCGCCGCCCGAATGCCTCCCTGTCCACCGCAAGCGCCCCACCGGCCGGAATCGCGGTGGCGTCGGCGCACTCTATCAGCAGCGAACCCAGCAGTCGGAGTTCCGCTTTCAGCAACCCGGATGCCCGATCAGGCAAATTGGACCCGAGAGAATTCGAGCAGACAAGTTCGGACAGCATGGGGCCTATGTGTGCGCCGGTCTGCTTTCCGGGGCGCATTTCGTAAAGCGTGACTGCTAGGCCTCTCTGCGCTGCCTGCCAGGCAGCCTCGCTGCCCGCCAGTCCGCCGCCGATCACCGTCAGTTTTGCTGACACAATGCGATTTTACCACCGTTATGCCCGATTGCGGTATGGCACGTTTCTTGCACTATTACCCAGCACCTGCTACACTGACGTCTGGAAACCGAGAGGCCCCTCATGTCAAGCACAATGACCAAACAGGTGCAGTCCACAAGCCAACGGCAAATGCCGGCGGCGCATCTGATGCGCACCATGCAGCTGCTGGAGAAAACTTGCACGGATCTGGACTCCGAGCTTTCTGCTGAAATCAACGATAACCCTGCGCTCGAAATGGTGGATGAGTTTCGCTGCCAGGATTGCAAACGTACTATTCCATCCTTCCCATGCCAGATCTGCGTCAGCCGGCAGAACGGCGACGGGCCGATAGTGTATGTGGCCCCTCGCACCACTTCAGACTACCGCCCACCGGAAAGCGATGAGTACTACTCCACCGATAACCGGCTGCGTACTCCGGAAAGTCTGGCCGACCATGTGCTCAAGCAGGTCGCGCCCTCCCTGACCGAAAACGAACGTGTAGTTACCGAATACATTTTGGCTCGCCTAGATGAACACGGCTTCCTGCTCGACCATCCCGCCGAGATTGCGGCGTACTTGCACACGCGGTTGGGCACAGTGAAGCACATATTGGAGCAGCTAAAGCGCGCTGACCCGGTGGGGGTTGGATCTCAAAACGTGGCCGAGTGCCTGCTCACGCAGCTGGAGATGCTCGAGAAGGACGGACAAGGCCACCCGCTCGCTCACGCCCTCTTGACGGAGTTCTGGGAACACCTTGGGCGGCGTGATTTCGCGACCATTGCGAGGAAGAGCCATGTTTCTGTGGAAACCGTGAAAGCGGCCGCTCAGTTTATCAAGCGCAACCTGTCGCCTTACCCTTCTCAGACGCATTGGAACAACAGCGAGGCCGTCGGCGGTCGCTATTTCAGACCGGACGTGGAGGTCAGCCAGAACCCGCACACTGTGGATGGGCCGCTGGTGGTGCAAGTGTTCACTGCGGCGCGTGGTTGGCTGCGCGTAAATCCTTCCGTGCGCAACATCGTCAAACAGATCGAAGAACCTGAAAAGAAAGTTGAATGGGCTTCATATTTGGAACGAGCTGCGCTCTTCGTAAAATGCATGCGCCAACGTGACAACGCCATGCGCCGCATCGTGCGGCTGATAGTCAAGCGACAACCGGCATTTATCCTCGGCGGCGATTCTGATTTGATCCCGATGACACGCGCGGAATTAGCCGAGGAGTTAGAGCTACACGAATCCACCATTTCTCGCGCAGTCGCCGCCAAGACCATCGCCCTGCCGAGCGGGCGCATCATTCCGCTTGCGCGATTTTTCGATCGCTCCCTTGCAGTGCGTGCAGCGGTGCGTAAAATAATCGACCATGAGGATTCAGCCATGACCGATCAGCAGATTGCCATCAAGCTGGTGGAGTGCGGCTACAAGGTCGCGCGGCGTACCGTAGCCAAATACCGCTCCATGCTGGGAATACTCCCCGCCAATCTACGCGCCCGGCAGCTGCCTCGGGCTGCCTGATGACGGCAACCCGCCTAGGAAGGTCCCTCTCTCTACTCTCGGGACTTTCTTCTGTGCGGAATGACGAAAGCTACCGCTTACTGCTAGAGAATCAAGAGCGGGCGGTGCTGTTTGCCACGCTCCCCGGCGGGGAAATCTGCGACGCAAATCTTAAGGCCTTGAAGCTGACCGGGTACTCGCGGCCGGAATTGCGCGCGTTTGCCCTGTCCGATTTAATATCTCCTAATAAGGAAGACGGCCTTCTGCAACACCTGTCCGCGCTCGAGCCGGGCGTCACCCGCGATTTCGCAGACGTGACGCTACGTACGCACGCAGATGAGGCCGTGCAATTAAACGTGCGCGCCGCCCGCGCCGCCGAGAGCGAAGAGTTGCTTATGCTGTTGCTCACGCCGCACGCGCAAACCGGCGACGACCCCGAGGGCGCCGTCGCCGACGAAAGTGGCCGAGCGCTGCATTCCTTAGCTGCGCTCATCGCCCTACTGCAAACTCCATCCTCTGATGCGCTAGCGGACGCCGTGCCATTGTGTCGGGTTTTCCTCGGAGCAGATAGTGTGGCGCTTTATTCGGCGACCGTTCAGCCCGGCTTTACGCTGCTGGCCGCCGCGCCTGAAGGTGGATTCCCCAATTCCGTAGAGGCGACCGATGCGGCCGTGGGTCCCGCGTTATTTGAATGGCGCGCGGCCACACCGGCTGCGTCTGTGCTTGCGCGCATGGCCCGCGACCGGGGACACGAGGTGTTGCTGGCTCACCCGCTCGGTGACCGCGTTGGATGCAGCGGGGTGCTGGTTGCGCTTTATCAGACGGGCGCTCGGGCTGCGCTGAGAGGGCCTGCGCGCATGGAAGTGGCCGCGCGCACCCTGACTGTGTTCATGGAGCTGCACGGTAGGTTGCAGGCCGCTCACGCGCATTCGCTGCACGAACAAAAGGTGGAGCGGCGCTGGCGTGCGTTGCTGCAGGCAACCGGCGATGGTGTAATCACTCTCAATGCCGAGGGGAAGATCGAGCGCATTAATGCGCCGGCTGAAAGATTGCTTGGTTATCAACAGCCCGAAATAGTGGGAATGCCGTTGCGCGACGTTCTCGTCGCCGCCCAGCCGGTTGCAGGCGCGGTGCTCGCGGCTCTGCGAAAAGGCGAGGCCTATGGCGGGAACGACATATCCCTTGTGCGCAGGGACGGCCTCGAGGTGCATGTGCAGCTGCGCGCCGTGCCCGTTCGGGGGCATGAGCCGGGCAACACCGGCGGCCTGATTACTATCAGCGACCACTCCGAACGCAAAGCGATGGAGGCCAAGGCACAGCACCTCGAGCAGCGCGCCATCCTCGGGGATTTATCCGCTATTTTTGCGCATGAAATCCGCAATCCGCTAAATGGAATCACGACCGGGCTGCAGTATCTTCAGATGCAACTGGGGGCTGAGGATGGGTTGCAAGAATCGGTTGAATCGATTCTGGATGAGACTACGCGCATCAGCCGTCTGCTGCAGGATATTCTGCTTATCGTCAAGCCGAAAGAACTTGTAATCGAAGCGGCAGATCTGGGTGCGGGCGTCAGGGCACTCGCCGAGCGTTGGCGGGAGCGTCTGCACGGCCGGGGAATTAAACTGGATGTGGAAGTTGACGAAAGCACACCACCTGCTCTGGCAGACACGGACCAAATGGAGCAGGTGTTCACTAACCTGCTCTCCAATGCCATGCACGCAATGGATGTCGATGGCGGCACGGTGACTGTCACTGTGCAGCCGGCCCTCCCGCAGTTGGAGTTGCGCGGCGAGCATGTGCAAATAAACATTGCGGACAGCGGCCCCGGCATGCCCCCGGATGTTAAGGAGCAGGTGTTTAATCCGTTTTACACTACGAAGCGGGAGGGTACCGGACTGGGACTGGCAATATCGCAGCGCATTGTCAACGCCCATCGGGGTACACTTTCAGTGGAGAGTACGCCGACCATCGGTACCGTGTTCATGGTTGTGCTTCCGGCAGCGCCGTCCGGGGAGAATACGTAATGACCACCGTTATGATTGTTGAAGATGAGCCCACGCCGCGGGAATTTATCGCCAAGATTCTCGCGAAAAAAAGCTACGAAACCGTGGAGGCGGAGACTCTGGCTGGCGCGCATAAGGTTTTGGATCAGGCCGCAGCAGACGTGGTGCTGCTGGACGTAACACTGCCGGATGGAAATGGCTTCACCTTGCTAGACCGGCTGGTGACAGAACAGCCCTGGGTGCCGGTAATTGTTGCCACCGGATACGGGGACATTGACATGGCCGTGGAGGCGATGCAAAACGGCGCCTTTGACTTCATGTCCAAGCCGATAGACGCGGCGCGACTGCTGCGCTCGCTGGAAAATGCCGACGAACACGTTGCGTTGCATCGCGAGCTTGCGCTGTTGCGCCGCGAACGCCGCTCGGGAGAGTACTGGGTTGAGAGCTCGGCGGCGGCCATGAATGAAGTGAACGACCTGATTGGACGCGTAGGCCCCACGCCGGCAAACGTCTTGCTGACTGGCGAGACCGGCACCGGGAAAAGTATGGTGGCGGGGCTGCTGCATGCGCAAAGCCCACGCGCTGAAAAAGCCTGTGTCACCATCAATTGCGCGGCTATATCTGAACACATGCTCGAAAGTGAGCTCTTCGGACATGAGGCCAACGCCTTCACCGGGGCCGGCAACAAGCGCAAACTGGGTCTGATGGAAGTCGCGGACGGCAGTACCCTCTTTCTGGACGAGATTTCCACAATGAAGGCGGCCTTGCAGGCGAAACTGCTTCGAGCTCTGGAGGAGCATGTCATCCGACGCGTTGGCGGCACTAAGGAAATTGGGGTTGATTTCCGTTTGATTACCGCCACCAACAGAGACATTCCAAAGATGGTAGATGATGGTGACTTCCGCGAGGATCTGTACTGGCGGCTGAAGGTGGTTGAAATAAAAATGCCACCCCTGCGCGAACGCGTGGAGGATATCCCCGCCCTGACCGGCGCCTTCATCCGCAACCTTGCCCCCGATTACGGTAAGGACGTCACCGGGGTGCGCCCCCGCGTCATGAGCGCGCTAAAGTCGTATCGCTGGCCGGGCAATATTCGCGAACTGCGCAACACACTCGAACGTGCCCTCTTGCTCTGTGATGGCGCCGAGATTGACCTCGCACACATCCTCGAAGAAATCCGCCAAACCGCAACCGCCTGAATCCCAATCCACACTTTGCGCCAGCATGTAAGCCATGCCCGATGGCATGCTTCTTGCACAACAGAACGCATCGGTCCGGCCGGCAAGGTTATCGAGGTTCTTCTAATGTTTTTCAATACAGAGAATATGCGTATATTAATTGCGGCGCTCCAACTGCTTTTCGGCGTTGTCTTTCTGGTCGCGGGTCTGCGGAAGTTGCTCGCACGCGAGTTTACGCCCGCGGCGAGGGCGCTGGCCACACAGTCAGCCCGTATCGGCCAGAAAGGCCTGCGCGAGAATGTCAGTGTCATCACCCAGACGGCAACGCAGCTGCTCAACGCCGTGAACCAACTGGTGCGCACATCGGCAGGCGTCGGCGCGTTCCTCGTCCTAGTGGGTTTGTTCTTCATGATGGCGGCCTACTGGGTTGTGAGATAAACCTTCCCGATGCTCAGCGCGTATCAGGTCACCAGAGAAATAACATCTGCGCTGCCTGAATCCGCCTGGTCGGAGATAGTTCATCGTCTGCACGCGGAGCCGGCCACCTTTGCGCTGTGCCGCCGCCGAGAGGTGCTCGCTGCGTTGCTCGGGCGCCCTGACGCCACCGATGCGGAAAAATGGCGACCCAGTGCGGTTGGCCTTACGGCTCTAGCTGTGCTGGAACCTGATGCCGCACCGGACGCGCAGTGCTGGCTCACTGAGACTACGACCGGGAGGGAGCGGCTGAACGATGCGTACGCACCTCTGTTCGCTGAAATCGGAAAATTAGCTCCATCAATTAAGGGCGATGTTTTGATAGATGCTGCTGCCGCGGCAGTGGCTTTGCGACAAGAGTTGACGCAAAGCGAGGCCATCCGCGCGCGCATTGTGCAAGCAGCTGCTGCATCCCCCCCGCTGTGGCGACTGCCCCTCACCTGCCTTTACGGAATGCTCGCGAAGGACGACCCTATCATCACAGAGCTGCTGGAGGCGGGGTCGCCGCGTCTGACTGAGGCCGTTGTGCACATGTGGCATGCAAACGAAACTAGAGACGAGCTGCGCGCTCTCGCCGAGCGCACCGTGCCGGGCTTGACCCCTCGGGCGCAACTGTGGTTGGCGCAGGCATTGCGCACTCACGGAGCGCATGAACTGTGCGCGCTGATCGGCAGCCATGTTGGTGAACGGCAAGATAAACAGACGTTTGATGAAAGCGCACTTGTGCTCGCCGCGCACGCATTGGCTACCGAAACCGAGGCCGGCCTGCTAGCGCTTGAAACCGGGCAGCCTGCAGCGCGCTCCGATCTTGCGGGCTCGCTGCAGGCTGCGCAATCACTGACGTCCGGACTCGCAATGCGGGTGGGCGAGGCGGCGCTCATGGCGGGCGACGCCGTCAGCGCTCTAGCCGCATTTGAGCAGGCTAAGATGTTTGATGTTGATGACCGCGAGGCCTCCGTCGGCATTGCCGAAGCCCGGATCGCCCTCGGGCAGCCCGCCGATGCGCTCGAGACACTCGCGCGTGGAAGGGACGAATCCCCGCGCGGCCAGCTAGCGTTGGCGCGTGCGCAATCGGCCGCCGGTGACGTGGAACTGGCAGCGCAAACAGCGGCCGGTGTCATTTCAGGCGCAAACAGTGTGTGCGAATTGGAGCGCTGCGCGGAGATTCTAAACAGTGCGGGCGCTCATGAGAAGGCTGCCGCCGCCTTGGAGAAGGCGGTCATGCTCACGTCTTCACCGGCAACACTGCTTGCGCGGCAATCGCAGGAATTGCTCGCGTCTGGGCGAATTCAGGATGCACGCGAGGCTGCCTTTCGGGCGGTCGCACTTGAGACTGACGGCGCCGATAACTGCGCGGCGATGGCAAGGGCGCTAGAGGCGACCGACGCTGTGATTTCGCCTGATTATGAACAGGCGCTTGCGCACTGGGTCCGGTCGATTGATGCCAATCCTGACCAAACGGATTATCAAGTCGGGCTTGGGCGCTGTGCGCTCAGGGCCGGCGAGCCGGCGAAGACGCGCGAGGTGTGTTCAAAGCTGCTTGAAACGCATCACATTGACAATCGTGCCTCCAGCGCCCAACGCGCGACCGCGGGCGAAGTACACGCCCTGTTGGCTCAATCGCTGCTCGCGCTCGGAGAGCATGAAGCCGCTGGTGAACATTTCCAGACCGCGACTCGACTCGCGCCGCAGTCCTATGGGCCCTGGCGCGCTATTGCGTCCTTCCACAAAGAGCGCGGCGAATTGGAGCGAGCACGAAGCGCGCTTGAATCGGGCATGCAGAACATTGACGCCGATGACAAGCACAGCAAAGGTGTGCTCCTCACTGATATCGCGCGTTTGCAATTGGAGACTGAAGAATCCACCGCTGCCATCGAATCGCTGCGACAGGCCGCCAGTTTGCGCCCCACAGATGGGAACATCCACTTACAACTCGGGAAAGCCCTGCTTGCGCAGGGCGAATACGCCTGCTCGGTGGAGGCGCTCACACGCGCGGCAGAACACCTCCCTGCGGATGCGAGCATATGGCACGCGCTGGGGCAAGCACAGCAAGGCGCCGGGGATGCAGCCGCAGCGCTTGATGCGTTGCAGCGCGCGCAGGCATCCGGGATGCAATCCAAAGCACTTGCCGCACAGGCCGGCACGTTGGCGCTGCAACTGAATAAATTTGACCTCGCCCGTTCCAACCTAGAGGCTGTCGCGAACGACGATGACGCCGAGGTGCCCACACTTTGTGCGTACGCCAAGACGCTCGAGCAGGCACAGGACTGGCGCGCAGCGCTTGATGTGTATCAGCGCGCAATTAAGCTGCAGCCGGAGAACAACGAACTCATCGTAAGGCTAGGAACCTGCTGCCTCGAGCTGGGCCTGTCTGCGGCAGCCATCGCTGCACTTGCGCCCGCCGCAGACAGCAGCCCGGATGAACTTCCGCTGCAGAAGACTATCGCGCAGGCATACATGCAGGCAGCTATGTGGGAGGAAGCGTTGCCTGCGCTCGAGCGGACCCTGCGCCTCGCGCCGGATGACGTGACTGCCCTGAAGCAGGCCGCGCAGGCATCTTCAAACGCGGGCGACGCCCAACAATCAATCGAATTTCTTCACCGGGCCGCGGCACTCAAACCGGACGATGCGAGCGCGCACGCGCAGCTCGCGCAGGTGTATGCCAATGAGAAGCGTTGGATAGAGGCACGAGACGCAATCACGCTTGCGATCGAACTAAACGGCCGCGATGCGGAATTCCATCACCAACTGGGTGTTTTCCTGATCGCGCTCGGCGAGAACGAAGCTGCGCTCGGTGCCTTTAGTCAGGCGTCTGAAATTGATCCCAATAACGCTAGTTTGCTGGAGGCTCTGGCCGACGCCCAATCGGAGGCCGGGCAGTTCCAAAACGCGCACACCACATTCCTGCGCGCTGCAGAGGTACTGCAGGCGGAGGCGCATGATGATCCTGACAGCGGTCGCGCCCGCCGGCACGTAAATCTCGGTCGGGCCGGCGACGCGCTTGTGTCGCAGGGGCAGGAGGCGCATGCCATCACGCTATGGCAAAAAGCGCTCCTTGAAGAACCTAATGATGCCGCCCTGCAGAAAAAACTAGGCGAGGCGCTGCTGCGCCAGGGCCGTGCGGAGGAGTCAATCGCGGCTTTTGAAAACGCCCTTGGTGTCAGCCAAGGGGATGCCGAGGCTGTCCTTGGTGCCGCAGAAGCGGCGATTGCCCTTGAGGAGGTAAATCGCGCGCACAGGCACATTGAGACTCTCGGGCAGATCCCGCTCCACTCGCCGAAATTAGCTTATCGCCTTGGATGCCTTTGTCGCCAACTGGACCAGACCAAGGCCGCACTGGAGGCATTACGGCGAGCGGTCGCCCTTGCCCCTGAACAGGGTGTTTACCGCGCCGTGCTAGCGCTCACGTTGTCTGAACGGGGCGACCGCGCTGCGGCCGTGGAAGAAGCCGACCGCGCTCTGGCTGCAGCGCCAACAGACATGACTGTGCTCGGACACGCCGGGATTGTGCTTTTGCAATCCGAGCGTCACGCCGAGGCGCTCAATGCGCTTAAACGGGTAGTCGATTCGGTGGATACGGAGGCGGCCACGCATCTCTCGGTTGCGAAGGCGCTCATCCGGACGGCCGAACTGCGGCGCCTTTATAGTGAGCAGGATGCGCAACCCGATCATGAACGCAAACTCGTTGCGCATGCGTTAGAGCAGGCCGGTCAACTTGGCGTGTCCGCGGACGTCGTGCAAGAGTGGCTTGCCCGGGCGCAGATACTCGTCGGCGACCTGCGGGCCGCTATCCCAACCCTGGAAGCCATTGGCAGCCAGACGCAATCGGCTGAGATTTACTTCGCGCTGGCTGCGGCCCACTATCAGGCTGGCGATTACCTGCAGGCGCAGCAGGCTGCCCGCTGGGTGCTGGACCGGCACCCGCAACACCTGCCCGCGCTTCTGCAACTCTCCCGGATTGCCGCTGCTCAAGTCGACCCGGGCGCTGAGATGAGCGCGCTCGAGCGCGCCGCTGCGCTCTCGCCGGAGGATGCAATCACCCATTTCATGCTCGGGCAGGCGTTACTGAGCCGAGGGGATTATGACCCTGCAAAGACGGCAATAACCCGGGCGGTGCAACTGGCGCCGGAACGGGCTACCTGGCACTTCAGTCTGGGCGAGGTGTGTCGTGACGGTGATGAACCGGATGCTGCGCTATCACATTTCCAGACGGCAGCGCACCTCGCGGCCGAGCAGCGATTAAGTGCTCAGGTAATCGCCAAATACCGCGCTACGCTGGCGCGCGCCTACGCGGCCGATGGAGATGACGCCGCTGCACGCGAACAGTACGAGGCGGCGCTACAGCTGGACAATACGCAGTCCGAATGGATGTTGGAGGCTGCGCAGACATGCATGCATGCGGGCGATTCCGCTGCGGCCATCCAAAAGTTCGAGCAGGCCGCGCAGGCTTCACCGCACGGGATTGAACCCTTGGTGGGCGGCCTGAAGGCGGCCATGGCGATTGGGGACACCAAGCAGGCCGAGAGTTATGCGCTCAACGCCCTCAGACACGACCCCGACAACAGCACTGCCCTCACCGCCCTGAGTGAGTTGTATGCGCAGCGAGGCGACACTGAGAACGCGCTCGTCTCGTTGGAGCACGCAATCGAAAACACGCCTGACCCCAGGTTGGTGCTGCTCGCTAAAGCGCAGGTGCTAGCCGATTCGGGTCGCCAGATGGAAGCCCTCGCCGTGCTTGATGAAGGGATGACTCATCTCAATGATGACGATGCGGCCTGGGCTCTAATGGGCGAGCTCCGTGCACAGATCGGAGAGCGCCAAGACAGCATCGCCGCCTACTCGCGGGCCAAGGCAATAGCCCCTCTCAATCTGGAATACCACCTGCGGCTCGGGCATCTGTGCCGCGCCGAGGATCAACTCGATCAGGCCTTGGTGCACTTAAATGGCGCCATGAAACTACAAGATTCTAACGAGACTGCCGGCGCAATTCAAGAGGAACTCGGCAAAGTGTTTGCCGCTCGCCGCCAATTCGACCGCGCCTACAAGGCATTCGCGGCCGCAATAAAGCATGTTCCTACAAAAGCGTCACTATATTTCCACGCAGGAGTTGCGCTGAAGAACCTTAAGGATTACGGCGAAGCTATTGCGATGTTCCGCAAGGCAGTGCAACTTGATCCCAAGAGCGTGGACGCCCACCGGCAGCTGGCCGCGGTGTCCGCTTTGGGACTCATTAGCGGCGAAGCGCCGGCATAATCTCCACGGCTTTTCACAAACCAATATGCCTTGATTAGTGCGCAAAACAAGGCCGCTAAATGGAGCGTGTTCCGAAGCGCAACGCGCTCCAATGGCACGCGTCTTGCACTTACTTTTGTGTGCTGAATCGCCGCGATATTCTTCAACTAGCAAACACGTCACTGGATGCGAAAAGAGCTGATTATGCACGCAAGTTAGCGCGCGTCTGGCTGCAGGCATGGCCGGAGGATTTCTCGGTCAACCTGCTTTTAGGACGGGCACTCTACGCTGAGGCTGAGAACGGCGACGCACTTGCGATTCTAAGGAAACTAGCGGTTGTTGACCCGGAACGAGCTGAAGTGCATCAGCTGACTGCGGATATAGCCGATCGCTTAGGGGATTCTGCGCTCCGGTCCGATGCGGATGGGCTTTCGCGCGTGTTGCGGGGCGACTCTCTGCCGCGCATACCCTGGATGGTCGCGGCCCGCGAAAGCCACAACGCAATTGAAAGTCTCCAGTGGGAACAGGGGAGACGGGCGGCCGAGCACGCAGTGCAGGCCAATCCCGATTCGCCGCTCCCCGCCTTGTTGTTGCTCAAAAGCCATTGGCTTGCGGGGCAGGCCGAGCTGGCATTTCCACTCGCACAAGGCTTCTACGACCGCTGGCCGCAATGTGTTGCAGTCACGCTCTGCCTGGCCGAGGCACTGCTGCAAGCGGGAGATTACACTCGTGGCGTCGAGTTGTTGCACGACGTTGTCACGCTTGACCCGGCCGGGGAGGTTGCGGGCCGGTATTGGGGAGGGGACCATGCTTACCGCCCGATTTGGCCGCCGGAGCCCCGGGTTCAGCAGCCAGCCCCATTTCCACCTGAGGTGGCCACGCTGCTCGGTCTCAATCGGTTGGATGCCGCCGAAATCGCGCCGGGATCTTCGCAACCCGCCTCAAAACCTGCAAGCTCTGCAGCCGCAACTGTTCCAAGCACTGAGGCTGCTCCAAGCGGCGCGCGCTCACCGGTTCCGGAATCCCCAGATCACCCAACCGGAAACGACGCACACCAGTCCGATGCCGAACCTGCGCCACCGGTTACGGTTAATGGTGCGCAGCGCTCTGTGCTGCAACCCGCGGCATATGCAGCGCCGGAATCATTGCGGGATGTCCAGGCCGAGTTGGAGAAAGTACGGCAGCAATTGGACGCGGTTAGCCCGGAAAAGCGTACGACCGGCGCGCGTGCTCCTGTCCGTCGCGTTGGCGTCCACGTCATTATCACCTGTGCGCGACCGCTCGTGGAGAAATACGGCGCGAGAAGTGCGGAGCGGGTGCTTACGCTGACGCGCTTACTCGCGGAAAGTACCGCGAAGAATACCGGTCTCCAATGCTCGCTCGTGCTGCCCGATGTGGCCGATAGCCTGACGCCCTTTCGCTTGGGACCGGTGGACGGCAGCGACCCCGACGCAATAAAGAGCCTCATCAACGAACTCAGCGCGCACTACCAGCGAGACGGGAAGCGTATCGGCTCGCTGCTGTTGATTGGGGGAGACGACATTGTTCCCTTTTACCGCCTTCCCAACCCGACTGACGACCATGACGCAGATGTACCTTCGGACAACCCGTACGGCACCGGTGACGAAAACTACTTCGTGCCGGAATGGCCGGTGGGCCGGCTCCCGGGGCCGTGTGGAGACGATGCGAATGCGCTCACCCAGCTAATCCAGAGCACAACCCGAGCCCACGCCCAGCCTGCGCTGCAGCTGCCGGCGTTGATGCGTTGGCTGCGCTGGCTTTTCCCTGCGTGGCAACCGGGTGTATCCGACCAGCACAACTTCGGCTACAGCGCCGACATTTGGCGCGATGCGTCCCTGGAAGTATTTCACGTCATCGGTAAAACGAGGGACCTTGTCACCAGTCCCCCCCTGCAGGCGGAGAACATGTCTGCAGAAATGTTGGCGCGGGCCGCAGATTTCCTTTATTGCAACCTTCATGGTTTGGAGGATGCAGCTGATTGGTACGGCGAAAGCGCATCGCTAAATGGTGAGACACCCAACTACCCTGTCGCGCTGCGACCGGCCGACCTCGGCCACGGAAACGCGCCGGCTATTGTTTTTACCGAGGCATGTTACGGAGCAAACATCATGGAGAAACGCACGCCGGACGCCTCCATGTGCCTGCGGTTTCTCCAGACTGGTAGCCGCGCGGTGGTCGGCTCCACTAGGATTTCTTACGGCGCAGTCGGCACTCCTCTCATCGGCGCGGACCTGTTGGGGAGGTATTTCTGGCATTACCTTCTAAGGGGCATTCCGGTCGGAGAAGCGTTGCGACGCGCTCGCATGGGACTAGCGCAAACGATGGATTCTCGCCAGGGGTTTCTGGACGGCGAAGACCAGAAAGCCTTGGCAAGTTTCGTGCTTTACGGCGATCCGCTGCTGCGAGGCCCGAAATTGCTGCCGGCTGCCGCGAAGACGACCATGAAAACCACCCCGCTCGCCGTGACTGAATTGAAAGCCACGTGTTCCAAGAGTGAAGAGGCCTGTGCGCAAGCCCTGGGACATCCCGATGCCCTTGTGCAGGTAAAAGCACTGGTATCGCAGTATTTGCCGGGAATGGAGAACGCTGATGTAAGCGTGCGCCGGCCGCACCTCCAGTGCGACGGCGCCGACCACAACTGCTTCGCTGCGCACTCAAGCGCCCCGAAAGCGTTTGGCCTCGGCCCCGATCAACTGGTCTACTCTCTTAGCCGGACGGTGCAGGTCAACCACCGCGAAAAGCATCAGTACGCTCGCGCAACGGTCAATAAAGACGGCAAAGTGGTTAAGCTTGCCGTTTCCCGATAAAGTGATGCCCAGCGCCAGCGAAGTCGCAACCCAACACAAGGTCACGCAAACGCCTTCCCTACCAGAGAGCAGCGCCGGGGTTGGCTTCCATTATCATCCCGATTCCGAACACTACCGCTCTCAGGACCTCGCCGCCTGGCTACCGGAATTGCAATCGCTGGGCGCGAGATGGTTGACGGTGCACGGTGAGCTCGGGCGCGCCATCCCAGAGGTTTTTCTTGCACCGCTTCTACAGGCCGGCATCACACCTATCGTGCACATTCCAGTAAACCCGATTCAATCGTTGGATCCGGACGATCTGCGAGGGCTACTGCGCGCCTACGCAAACTGGGGTGTGCAATATGTGGTTGTTTTTGATCGCGCGAACATGAGGGAATCGTGGCAATCGGGCGTCTTCGACCAGAAACAGCTTCCCGAGCGTTTTGTCTCATGCTGGCTGCCGGTTGCGCGGGCGCAAATGGAATGCGGCCTGAGGCCGGTGCTGCCACCGCTGCAACAAGGTGGAACGTACTGGGACACGTCCTTTTACAGCGCGGTCTTGCAGAGTTTGGCCGACAACGGCGCTCAGGCGGTGATTGACAGGCTGGTGATAGGTGTGTATTCGTTCGCCGGGCCGCACCCGCCAGATTGGGGGCGCGGCGGCAACGCGGCCTGGAACGCATCGAGACCATATCTCACTCCGCCGGGATCGCAAGACCAACGCGGGTTCTGGTCCTTTGAGTGGTACGCAGAGGTTTTCGAGGAGGTGCTTGGAGAAGTTCCGCCCATGATAATGCTGGCCGGCGGCGCGCGGCGCATCGAGACCTACCCGTCTACCGGCCTGCCTAAGGATCTGGCATGGCATACAACTTGCAATGCATCAATAGCACGCGCTATGGTTGCGGGACACCTGCCCGATTACATGCTCAATGTTAACTTTTGGTTGCTCTGCGCGGCGCCTGAGAGCCAGTACGCCGGCGACGCATGGTTCCCAGCTGGCGCGGAACCCCTTCCGGCGGCAGATGAATTAAAGCGCCTTGGCCTAAATCCAACAAGGGTCGGTAAAAACGCCGGCAGAGATTATGTCGAATCATTAAGTTCGCAGAAGCCGTTGCGCCATTACGTGTTGTTACCTAGCTTTGACTGGGGGCCTTCTGAGTGGCACTGGCAGCTAGCCCGCCCTCTGGTACGAGATAATGAGACAAGCTGCGGGTACTCGCTTGAGGCGGCGGCCAAAGCCGAGCGGGTCACCCTTGTAGGCGGCGAGAACGAGATCGGAGTGGATTTGGCGCGCCGGTTGCAGCAGGCCGGCTGTCAGGTGTCGCGCGTGAGCGGCGACCTTTCAAATTTAATGACCACGAACAATTAGCAATGGCCATATACAGAGCTAACGCGGAGCCTGACGCCATATCAGCGCACCTTGCGGCGCCCTCGTCGCCGCCGCGGACGCTGATAAGAGTGATTGGATTGGGCGGTGGCGGTGCCAACGCGGTTGATCGCATGGTCCAGTTCGGAATTGAGGGCGTGGAATTCCTTGCCGCCAACACAGACTCGCAGGCACTCTACCGAAATGAAGCGTCGAAAAAAATATTGCTAGGAGCCGAATTTACGCACGGACATGGTTCCGGCGGCGATCCCGTAGTGGGCGAAACCGCTGCCTACGAGGCCAAAGGAGAACTGACTGCGGCGCTCGAAGGCACGGATATGCTGTTCATCGCATGTGGTATGGGCGGGGGCACCGGCACAGGTGCGGCCCCGGTTGTGGCCGAAATAGCGCGGGGGCTGAAGGTGATCACGGTTGCGGTCGCGACCATGCCCTTCGCCTTTGAAGGGCCGGTGCGGTATCAGAATGCGTTGCAGGGAATCGTGCGCTTGCAGGGTCACTGCGACACGCTCATTACAGTGCCAAACGACCGGCTGGTGCAGATTGTGCCCCGGCATGTCTCCCTTGATGTCGCCTTTCGCATGGCGGATGATGTACTACGCCAGGGCATTCAAGCTATCACCGAACTGGTCACACGACCGGGGCTCATTAACGTAGATTTTGCGGATGTACGTGAACTCCTGAGCCACTCGGGTGGCGCCATGCTTGCCATCGGGTACGGAAAAGGCGAAGATCGAACTATGCAAGCGGTGCGCTCGGCTTTGCATCATCCGCTGCAGGACTTCTCTGCTCTCAATCATGCCAGCGGCTTACTGATTCATTTCACCAGCGGCGTCGATTTGCCTTTGGCGGAGATGCGCGGCGCGGTGGAGGAAATCCGCAGAGCCGTCGCGCCAAAGGCAGAGTTATCGCTAGGCGTCGCTCTGGATGAGCAATTCGGAGAACGGGTGCAGATCATCATGCTGGCCACCGGAGTAGGCGGGCACTCTCTCGAGACTGTTCTCGGTGAGCGTCCGTATCGCTCCGCCGGGATTAAGCTCGACCCCGATGCGGTCTCGGCGCACGAGGAATTCCCTACTTCTCACCCGGAGCCGGTGTCCGAGTCCGATCCTGATGAGACCGTTGGCTCTCCCGAACCGGCAGCGCCCCCGGCCGAGCCATTTCCGCACAGTGTCTCCCCTTACAATCTGGACACGCCTGCATTTTTACGCAGGCAGCGTATTAACGCGTCGATCGAACGGAATCAATTCTAGCGAGGCAATACACCATGAGCCTAGACCGAAGTCACGTAAAGTCTATCACCGACAGAGTGTGCCGTAGATTCCCCGAACTTAAGGGCATTTCCCCAAACGTGCGCATCCAGGCCACGCCAAAAAGTGGGCGCAACTCCAAAAGCGGGCAGCGCGAGAACAATCGATTCTTGTTGACTTTTCGCGGTAGTGCAACCTTGCCCGGCGGAAAATCAATGCAACGTGTGGTGCGCGTCATTGCTAACAGCAAGGGAAAGGTACTGAAAATCGCGCTATCAAAATGATGGTGTTCTCTCAATTATGACCACGTTGGTTCTGGATATTGGGCGCGGTTTCGAGATTCACATACTGCGCCTGACAACCTGGTTCCTGCTGCAATTCAGCCAATTGCGACCCGTCGGCCGACGCATAATGCTGATTTGGCTGGCGGCCTTTGGCCTTAGCGCAATCGTGTCCTTTGCCATCAAGCTGCTGATGGCCGGAGCACTCCCATGACCCGCTCCCAGGGCATTATTACTCTAGTAACTGGCTCGTGCTTCGCTCTGGTAGGAGTATGGCTTGGCATATTTCTCGGGGGTCAGGCCCTCGCTACGTTTTACACGGTTTCGCCAACTGACACGACGAACGCGCCTCGCGCTGTAATAGATGCCGGCGCGCGCGCACCACGTCTCGGCGTGAGCTACCTTCTTGTCGGTGTTCACGCCGCGGACGCTCGGCCCGCACCGTCACTCGAAGCCATATGGTCGGTGGCCTTCGCGCCGGACTATTCCTCCGTGGAGCTGCTTGGGCTCGCTCCCACCTCCAAAATGAAAGCCGCGTTTGTTGAGAGCCCAGTTGAATTAGCTGCACTCGTAGCCGCGCAGTTACCCGCTCCGGTGCTAAAGCAGTTCAGGGTGGATAGCGCCCAGTTCAGCTGGGTAATTGATACACTGGGGGGCCTCCGCCTGTCCGGCGTAGTGCGCGATGGCGCTGGCACGCTGGATTATGTGCGCGCCGGGCGGGATGCGGACGATCGACTTCTGCGTCAAGCTGCGGCAGTGCAGGCACTGGTGGCGCAGGCGGCAGTTTTCGGGCAGCGCGCTGACATTGCGACGCCGCTGCTAAAGCGAACACGTCCTGGCGCCTTGTCCAACGCAGAATTGCTCGCCATAACCGATAATTTCTCCCCGCTGCAACTTCAACGTATACGTGTTCGCGCGATAACGACAGGCGACGCGCCTAGCGTAGCACTCATCAAGCCACCGCCATAACCCCACATCCGCTCCACCCACAGGTAGTTGGTTTGGCGCTAGCGGCAGAAAGCATCCCTTTCGCACCGATGCTACCGGACGCGCATGTGTTGTACAATCTGTCCCGGAGGAATCATCACATGGATACGAAAGTAAACCTCGCTTTCATCGGCGGCAGCGGTCTTTACGAAATGCCGGGTTTGAGTGACGTGGCTGAACTGGTTATCGAAACCCCGTTCGGCGCGCCCAGCGACGTCATTGTTTCCGGCGTGCTGCTAGGCCAGCGGGTGGCGTTCCTGGCACGGCACGGCCGCGGGCACCGCATTTCTCCCACAGAAATCAACTATCGCGCGAACATCTTTGCGTTGAAAACGATGGGGGTGAACCGCATTATCTCCGTGAGCGCCTGCGGCTCCCTGCGGGCGCAATTCGCGCCTGGTCACATCGTCATCCCAGACCAATTGTACGACAACACGCGCGACCGCGCCCGCACTTTTTTCGGTGACGGGTTGGTGGCGCACGTTGGCGTCGCGGATCCGTTCTGTCGTGAACTCTCGCGAGCGTTGGCCGACGCCATTAGAAAAACGGGTGCGACTGTCCATGAGGGCGGCACTTTCGTTACTATTGAGGGACCGCGTTTCAGCACTCGCGCCGAGAGCCATTTGTTTCGGGGCTGGGGAATGGACATTATCGGGATGACCACGAGCCCGGAGGCCTTTCTTGCGCGCGAGGCCGAAATTTGTTATGCGGTGATGGGTCACGTAACCGATTACGATGTTTGGCACGAGAGCGAGGTGCCGGTCACTGTGGAAATGATAATCCGCACGCTTGAAGAGAACGCCGAAAACGCCCAGGCTGCCCTCGGAAATCTGGCTGCCAACCTACCACGTGATGCCGATCTGGGGTGTGATTGTGGCAGCGCGCTCGCGGATGCGCTTATCACGCGGGCAGACGCGGTTCCCGACATGTTGAAAGCACGGTTGCGCGCGCTGGTTTGCAAATACCTCGATTAAACCGCGGACACCTGGTAAACCCCATTACCCAAAACTGGGTCCAACAGCGCCGAGAACCACTGCTGCTGATGGCTGCGGCGGTATTCCTTGCTGCTAGTGTGTGTGCGCTGACCCTTGCACCTTCAACACGCACGTCGACTCAGCCCGCGATGATATGGGATCCGCTTATGCTTCTATGTCTGGCGCTATGGTGCGCCTCCGCCACAGCCGGGCATATTATGCTTCAACGTTGGCTGCCTCGGCACGATGAATTAATGTTTCCGGCAGTGATGACATTGTGCGGCTGGGGCATGGTCATCATCTGGAGGCTGCAGGGCGCTTACGCGCTAAGGCAGGCGGTCTGGATTTGCATCGGCACCGCTGCAATGCTCGCGGTAGTGCGCTGGTCTCATTGGTTGCGTACGTTACGAAGGTACCCCTATGTTTCCCTCATGTTAGGGGTTATGCTCACTGCGCTAACTGTGATTATTGGCGTTAACCCGTCCGGGGCCGGGCCGCGCCTGTGGCTCGCGGTCGGTGGCGCATCATGGTTTTCGCCTGGTATCTTTTTCCAGCCATCCGAATCACTCAAGCCTCTGTTGGTAATCTTTCTGGCGGCATATCTGTCGCGCCACCGTACCCTTTTGCAGCTGATAGACAATGGACATTCCTCGGCCCTGCCGCTCGCGTTCCTTGCGCCGTTGCTGGTCATGTGGGGCATGAGCATGTTCATGGTAATTGTACAGAGAGACCTTGGCGCCGGCTGGGTGCTCTACTGGGGCTTCCTGTGCATTTTCTTCCTGGCAACCCAGAGGCGGCGGTATGCCGCCTCTGGGTTGCTTCTTTTCGTGCTCGGGACAGCATTCGCATATGGCGCATCAAACCACGTACGACTGCGCTTCCACGGGTGGCTCGATCCCTGGTCTGACGCGGAAGGCAAATATTATCAGTTTGTGCAGGCCCTAGAGGCAATGCGTGCGGGTGGGATTTTCGGTGCCGGCTTTGGGAATGGAACACCGCAGTCAATACCCCTTGCCCACTCCGATTTCATTTTCGCCGCACTCACAAACGAGTGGGGTAAACTGGGGGCCATCGCATTGGTAATTCTGATATCTATCCTCGTGCAACGCATTATTAGACTTTCTGCTTCGCATCGGAGCGGCTCTTACGCCCAGTATCTATCAATAGGTGTCGCCGTATTTGTGGCGGTTCAGGCGGGCGTCAATATCGCGGGGGTTTTGCGGGTGCTCCCGATGACGGGCGTCGCGCTGCCGTTTGTGAGTTATGGGGGTTCGGCGATGGTGATTCTCTTTATGGCAGCGGGTATTGCTTTTGGTTGCGGTGAGCTGGAAGCGAATGGGGGGGGGAGCGCCAATACGCACGGAGCGAGTTGCGCGCGGTCAACCGTTGACTAGCAGCCTTGCGAACCGGCGCTTCCCGACTTGAAGCACGACTTCGCTCTCCCAAGCAAATGTCTCGCGCTCGTCCAATATGTACTCACCATCCACGCGCACCCCGCCCTGCCGTATCAACCGCCGCGCCTCACCTCGGCTGCCCGCGAAGTTACATTCCAGAATGACGTCTACGAGCAGCTCGCCCTTCTTCACGACGACCTGCCGCAAATCATCGGGGGTGACTCCCAGTTGAAACACCTTTCGGAAGGCGCCAGCTGCTTTTCTCGCACTCTCCGTACCCCAGAAAATAGCAGTTATCTCGCCGGCTAACTCAGATTTTGCGTCCCGAGGGTGAAGTTCCGCGCTCTCCAGACGCCGCTCAACTTCTCGCACTTGCTCGGGCGTATATCGAGTAGTCAGCCGCCAGTAGGAACTCATCGCCACGTCCGGGATGCTCATGACCTTCCCATACATGTCCTCTGCAGTAGTAGCAATGGGGATGTGGTTTCCTGTGGTTTTAGACATTCGGCTCTTCCCGTCAGTACCAGGCAAAATGCCTAGCACCACCCCAACCTGCGGCTTCTGCCCTAGGGACTGCTGCAATTTTCTACCGGCGACAACGATATTGAACAGCTGGTCAGTCCCGCCAACCTGAACGTCCGCTTCCATGGCCGCGGCATCATAACCCTGCATCAGGGCATAAAGTGTCTCGTGCAAATAGATAGGTTCGCTCCGCTCAAGCCGACGGGAGAAATTGTCACGCGCCATAAATTGTTGCACGGTAAATTTCTGTGCTAATCCTATCAACTCCACCAGTGTCAATCCAGCCAGCCATTCTCCGTTATAACGCACACGCGTCTTCTCGGAGTCCAGGATGCGAAATGCCTGCGCAGCGTACGTTTCTGCATTTTCCGAGACTTGCTGTTCGTTTAACAGTGGGCGCGCTTTATTTTTATCTGAAGGGTCACCGACCAGTGCCGTGTAATTGCCAACCAAGAACGTCACCTCGTGACCCAGATCCTGAAACTGGCGCAACTTCCGCATGGAGATAGTATGCCCGAGGTGCAGATCCGCGGAGGTGGGATCATAACCGCAGTACACGCGTAACGGCCTTTTTTCTAGCAGCAGCGCACGCAATTCTGAGCGCATTGACCGCTCCAGATTGTCGTCTCCGTACTCGGTCCCCTGCATGAGTAGGCCGAGTTGTCGGTCTATTTTCATCGCAAAACGTTTCCCTCTGTGCGCCGCCCGCATTATAGCAATCTATCTTTCCATTGTCACTCGCCCGTTCATCGCGTATAATCGCCTCGTTTCTCCGCGAGGCTACCTACTCATGCGCACGGGCGCACAAATTCGTCACGACTTTATCGAATTCTTTCAGGACCGCGGCCATACCGCCGTCCCATCGGCTTCACTCGTTCCAGGAAATGATCCCACGCTTCTTTTCACAAATTCCGGGATGGTGCAATTCAAGGACGTTTTCCTTGGCGCAGACACGCGCGCTTACGTCAGGGCGGTCGATTCACAAAAATGCATGCGCGTGGCCGGAAAGCACAACGACCTCGATGATGTCGGCCGCGACGACACGCACCACACTTTCTTCGAAATGTTGGGCAACTGGTCCTTCGGCGATTATTACAAAGCAGAGGCAATCGATTGGGCATGGAAACTGCTAACCGATGTCTGGGGGCTACCGCCAGAGCGCCTGTGTGCCACCGTCTTCCGCGATGACCTTGGAGAAATCGAAGCGGACGAACCCGCCGCCGATGGCTGGCGCTCTCAACCCGGTTTCGACCCGGCGCACTTATTTTACTGCGGGAGAAAAGACAACTTCTGGGAAATGGCTGACACAGGTCCATGTGGGCCATGCTCCGAAATTCACATAGATCTGCAGCCCGGTTCCGGACCGGTCACGCAGGCAACCCTCGACACACCACGATTTGTCGAGTTATGGAATCTCGTCTTCATTCAATACAACCGGCATGGCAAAGCGCAGCTTGATCCGTTGCCAGCTGCCCACGTGGACACCGGCATGGGTCTGGAGCGCATGACAGCCATACTTCAACAAACCGATTCCAATTACCGCACCGACCTTCTATGGCCACTGATAGATGCCGCCCAACGCTTGGCCGGCCACACAGATGACATGCGCGAGGGGAGTTTTACCCCGTACCGCGTCATCGCCGACCACGCGCGCGCGGCAGCCTTCCTGATCGCTGATGGCGTCACGCCGGGCAACACCGGCCGCAATTACGTTTGCCGAATGATCATCCGCCGTGCCGCTCGGTTTGGTGCAGAAATAGGTCTTACCAAACCCTTTCTGGCAGACATTGCTGATACAGTCATTAAGACTTATGCCAGCGCATACCCAGAGCTGGCGCTGCACCACGATGCCGTTGCAAACACGCTCTCAAACGAAGAGATTCGTTTCCAGCGAACCATCGACACCGGTCTGGCGCACCTAGCGAGCCTGACAAGCGCTGCCCGGGCAGACGGCCGAAACATGCTCACCGGGCCGGAGACGTTTAACCTTTACGCCACATTTGGATTGCCGCTGGAAATATCTCGCGACGAGGCCCGGAAGGACGGTCTCGAAGTGGACCAACCTGGTTTTAAGCAGGCCCTGGATTCCCACCGACTTGCGTCCGGCGCCGGGCAATTTGTGGGAGAAGTCAGCACAGCCGGAGCCGACGGTTTTCGAAAACTCAAGCAACAATTACAGAGCGACAATCTCATTGGGCCCGACGGTATCGAGCACAACCCCTACGGGCCAACAGGGGTGGTCGAACCGTTGCTAGCGCTCATTTCGCCAAACGGAGAAAAAATAACAAGAGCAGGCGCCGGAGACCGCATCGGGTTGATAATCGCATCCACTCCGTTTTACGTCGAAAGCGGCGGTCAAGTGGGCGACACCGGCTCCATTACGGCGACTGACAGAAGCTGGAAGGTGATGGTCACTGAGATTGCACACCCGGCAGCCGGCCTGCTGGTGCACTTTGGCAATGTGACGGACGGGTCACCGCGCGAAGGTGACCGCGCCATCGCCGCAATAGACGATCGGCGTCGGCGTGACGCCATGCGAAACCACACCGCCACCCACCTGCTGCACCGCGAGCTGCGAAACCTTGTCGGTGAACATGCCCGTCAGGCCGGCTCGCTGGTTGCGCCGGAGCGCCTGCGTTTCGATTTCACACACGAGGCGGCGCTCACCCGAACCGACCTTATCCATTTGGCTCACGCTATCAATCAAGCAATCCTGGCAAACCATCCGGTCATCATCACTCACGAGCACCACGACGAGGCCCTAGCGCGCGGCGCCACAGCGCTTTTCGGGGAGAAATACGGCGAAATCGTACGTACCGTGCAGATCGGCGCAGCCGATACCATTTACTCATTGGAGCTGTGTGGCGGCACGCACGTCACCCACACGGCGGATGTAGGCCATTTCATAATCACATCTGAGGGTTCCGTGGCGGCCGGCACCCGCCGCATCGAGGCACTCACTGGCCGCGCCGCGCTTGAGCATATCGAAAACTCCCTCGACGTCCTCGCGGATGTTTCCGCAAAGTTGCGCGTAGACGTCCATGACTTACCGGCCAAAATAGATGACCTGCTCAACGCGCAAATTGTCGCGGAGAGGGCGCATGCCGACAGCGATTTGAACATCGCGCGCAGCCGGTTTCGGGAAGCCCTTGCGGGGGTCACAGAAGTTCTCGGGGTACCCATTCTAGCGGCAAGGGTCGATGTCCCGGACGCCGCCCTACTACGGAAAATGACCGACTGGTACGGACACAGCTATCCCGCCGGAGTTATCGTCATCGGCGCGCAAATCGAATCGCGTGTCAGCCTAGTGGTGCGCGTGAGCAAAGACCTTCTCGATCGCGGATTGCGCGCCGACCATTTGGTCGCATCCCTCTCGAAGCGTGTGGGCGGCCGCGGCGGCGGAAAACCCACCCTCGCTCAGGGCGGCGGGAAACACCCCGAACGCCTCGATGCGGCCCTGGCCGAGGTGGAAGGGATGGTATCCAAGGCATTGGCGGAGCCCAAATAACCCTTGCGCGAACAGGTCGTCAATCTAGAGCCCCACGACGATCAACACTCTGCCCGCGACAAAATGGGGCAGGCGCAGGTGGACCGCATATTGCTGGTGTGGCCCAGACCCGCGCGCGGCCAACCCCGGCCGCTCTCGCGCAAGTTGGACCTTATTCTGGTGCACCGCCACGCCTCTCGTTTGGGCGCGCACCTTGGCCTAGTTGCTGCAGATGACCAGATTGTGGACAACGCTGGAGAGTTGGGTCTTCCGGTTTTCGATTCGGTCGGCGACGCTCATTTCTTCATTTGGCGCTCACGTCGCTCGCTCCGCCCGATGTTTAGCAAGCCGCCGCACGCCCCGCCCAGGCCGGAGGACGCTAGAGCGCAGCTAGTGCCCCCGACGGATTCCTTCCGCTCCTCACGCTGGCGTATGTTTCGCGGTGGCTTCTTCACTGCGCTGAGCCTGATGGCGGCCGCAACAATGTTGATGCTCACGTTACCCAGCGCCGAAGTCGCGCTCACTCCAATTGACCAGCGTCTCACCCTTCAGTTGGAAGTTGCCGCCGACCCCCACATCACCGCAGTGGACTACCCCAATGCCCGCATCCCCGCACTCACTCAAAGCACGGAGGCTAGTGCTGAAATCGAAATCACCACCACGGGCAGTACGGATCTTTCCACGAAATCCGCCCAGGGCACTGTTGTCTTTACAAACCTGAGCACGCAGCAAATCAGAATACCCGTCGGCACCGCTGTACGCACCAGCGGCGGCGCACCCGTCCGCTTTGTTACTCAGAACGATGCGCTTCTCGAGCCTAACCGCGGGGTGATCACGACCGCCTCCGTGCAGGCAGTATTGGCCGGGCCCGGCGGAAACGTAAAAACAGCCTTGATTAACCGCGTAGAGGGGCCGTTGCATCAGCGTGTAGCCGTTACAAATCGGCAGCCCATCGCCGGGGGAGAAACCATCACCTTACCTTCAGTCACGAGCGCCGATCGTTCCCGCGCATATCAAGCCCTGCTCACGCAGTTACGGTATCAAGGGTACGCAGCTATTGTCGCCGGCCTCGCGCCGCACCAGTTCTCATCATTGGCCAGCGCCAATGTACAGACCGTCACCGAGACCAATTACAGCCATTTCATCGGCGAACACACTGACACGCTAACGCTGGAAATGCGCGCCACGGTGACCGCCTCGGTGGTGAATGAGCACGATGCTTATCAGGCAGGTTTCCACGCGCTAGAACGTCGCGTCGGACCCAACATGACTCTTCAGGGTGACACAGTTAGTTTTTCGCGCTCCACTTCAATTGCAGGAGACCAATCCGGCGAAATCTCATTTTCCGTGACCGCGAGAGGTACTGCCCTGCCCAGCATTGACCCGGCCATGGTCATGGAGGCAGCCCGTTGGCAACCTGTTGCGGAAGCCCGTCAGATTCTCATGGACAACTTCCCGCTTTCCAAGCCACCCACTATCGTCGTGCGCCCACGCTGGAGCTCCCGCACGCCGTGGTTAGCGTGGCGCACCAACATCACATTCAGTGCCCCGCCCACTGTCATTACCAATGAGAATTTTGGCGGTTGACCACGGTGAAATCCACATCGGCCTTGCGCTCAGCGATCCGGCGGGGATTGTCGCGCGCCCTCTGCCAGAACACGGCCATGTGTCACGCGGGCACGATGCGGCCTTCGTCGCCCGCACGGCCAAACAGGAGGGCGTAGCCGCCATTCTCGTGGGCACACCAACGGATGCCACCGGAGACTTGGGCGAGGCCGCTCGCCGCGTTCGCCGCTTCGCCGCAGCCCTAAAGCAATGCACTCCGCTACCCGTATACTACTGGGACGAATCGGACTCCACCACGCGAGCAACCCAAATATCATTGCAGCAGCCTACACAGCGGAAGCACTCGATACACTCAATCGCGGCAGCCGTCATATTGCAGGAATATCTGGACGCCCATGCCCCGCAAAACGGCCCGCCGCCTGAAAGGTAAAAGCGTTGCCCGCGGGCGTCACTCGCTCTCGAAATTCACGGCGGCGGGGCTGCTGGTATTGCTCACCTACGCCTGGATCCGCCTCGCTATTCCTGTCCATCCACTGGGATCCCCCCATCCGCAGGTGCCCCGGCTGCAGGCTTACTGGCTCCGTGCACGGCTTGGTCGCAATATAGAAGTGCTGACATCCGGCCAGGGGCGAAACATCAAGATGGAGGATTTTTTTGTCGAGCCGGGTGAGTCGGCGAGCGCCGTCAGCCAACGCCTAGCAGCACGGAACATCGTGCCCGATGCGCGCCTTCTCCGAGATTACCTTGTCTACAAGGGATTAGACTCGCAGATTGAAGCCGGCTTTTTCCAGTTTCACCCAACCATGACGACCCTCGATGTCGCCACTGCGCTCACCGACGCAATACCCTCCGAAGTTCGTTTCCACATGTGGGCCGGCTGGCGGCTGGAGCAAGCGGCCGATGCGCTCTCGCAGCACCCACACCTCGCGGTTGACCGCAACACGTTTTTGGCTTTGGGTGCTCGTGCGCTGCCCTTGCCGGGAGATTATTCGGTTCTCTCGACGTTGCCTGCCGACGCCACTCTCGAAGGCCTCCTGTATCCCGGTGGCTACGTTCTGGCGCCGCGCGCCACTGCGCCCGAGGTGCTCAGCATGATGCTGTCAGCATTCGACCGAGAGTCGAAAAGCCTGAGCCGTCTGGCCAATAGCCGGAACTTATCCCTGCATCAGTTCATCACACTGGCATCGATAGTACAGCGCGAGACCATGCGCGATAGCGAAGCACCCCTCATTGCGGGCGTCTTCCTGAATAGGCTCGCCCTGGGAATGCCACTGGCCGCTGACCCAACCGTGCAATACGCGCTGGCCACATCAACAGACTGGTGGCCGCACATTTCCATTGACCCACGCTTGGTACAGCACCCATATAACACCTATCTACGGTCCGGACTACCACCCGGACCAATCGCGAGCCCCAGCCCAAGCACCCTCGAGAGCGTCGGCAATCCCGCCCCCACTGAATTTCTGTATTTCCGAGCTGCCTGCGATGGGAGTGGGCGTCATAATTTTTCTCGCACATACCGCGAACATTTGCTGTGGGAATGCGAACCCTGATGCGTTTTACAGCACGCTTGTTGCACAAAAGTTGGTCGCGGACCATTGCCATTACAGCCATTATGCTCTGCATGACCGCATGCCTTCCCAACGCGCCCGCAATGATCAAGATCGGATTGGTGGCCCCGTTTTCAGGTCGCTATCGCGAAATCGGGTATCAAGCTGTTCACGGTGCGCGTCTCGCGCTTTCCGAATTCAACGCAGCCGGCGGTGCCCATGGTCGCCCGGTGTCACTGCTGGCTCTTGACGACGCCAGCGACGCCGACACCGCTATCGAGCAGGCGAACAGGATGCTCACCGATTCAGCCGTTGTGGCGGTAATCGGCCACTGGTTGGACGGCACCACCAGAGCAGCCGTCCCAATCTATGCCCGTGCCGGACTACCCATTCTAGCCACCAGCGCCGCGCCGCGTGCCCCGGAAAACGGCGGGCGAACATTCTTTCGGCTTTATCCGACAACAGAAGTGCTCGCGACCGCAATGGAAGACACCGCCACGCAGTACGGTCTGCGAGCCATGTGCCTTTGCGACGTCGTGACCGGTGCGGAATTACTGACAATTGGACACTCTGATAATCTCAGTCCGGCGGTTGTCGGTGGCCCCCTCTGGTCGCTCAGGGAATTCGCCCGACTTGCCGGGGACAACGCTGACGGGAGCTACTTTGTTACTCCCGGGCCGCACCCACCCGCGGTCACAGAAGCATCCGTTTTTCTCGCGAATCACCGCGCTGCCTTCCCCGATGAACCCGTGGGTTGGACATCTCTGCACGCATATGAAGCTACACGCGTGCTGCTCACGGCCTTGTCGACAAACTCGGAGCCCACCGCCACATATGTCGCCGAGGCGCTCACGCAAACAGATTTCTACGGTGTTTCACGTCACGTCAGTTTCGATGAAGGCGGAGAATGGGCGACGCCCCAATTGAGCGCGTCTATGTGGAGGGGCGGCCGCCGCGTGCGGCCCTAAACCCGTGCCGCACACCCCAACCACACGCAAAACACCCCTTCTTATCGGCGTTTCCGGCGGTAGCTGCTCCGGCAAAACCACGGTGGTGCAAACAGTAATTGAACGGTTAGGGTCACATCTCGTTGCGAGCATACAGCACGATTCATATTACACGGATCTCTCCCACCTCTCCGCCACCGAGCGCGCATCCGTCAATTACGATCACCCTGATGCGCTCGAGACAGAGTTACTCACAGACCATCTCGCGGCCCTCAGACATGGGAAGCCAGCCGATGTCCCAGTTTACGACTTTGCACGCCATGTGCGGCTTGCCGCCACCGCGGAAGTTCAGCCTAGAGAAATTGTTATCCTAGAGGGCATCCTTATTTACGCCGTGGCAGCACTGCGCGCAATGCTGGACATGAGAATATACGTTCGCACCGATCCGGAGATACGCCTAGCCCGCCGGCTTCAGCGAGATGTCGCCGAACGCGGGCGCACGGTCGAGTCAGTCTTGCAGCAGTATCTTGCCTCCGTCCAGCCCGGCCACATTCGATTCGTCAAACCCGGATGTAAATTCGCCGACACCGTTATTAACGGCGCCGACAACAATCACGCCGACATCAGCCGGGTCATTGCTCAAATCCAAGACCTGTTGGGCCAGCCTTAGAATGAGTACTCGAATATGCATCGAAGCCTCCCCTGCCGTGCAACGCCAGGCCGGGATGGGACGCTACGCGTCGGGATTGATAGACGGGCTCCTCAGCACGCACCCCGACGGAGACTATGCCATCGCCTACAACAATCGCGCGAGCGCCAACCTGCCACCGCCACTAAGGAAAATGCCCCGGTACTCCTTTATGCTCTCAAATAAACCCTGGCGTCTGCGCACCGCGCTAACTCATTTTGGCGGGCCGCCCATGGACGCCTCCTTCAGTGGCGTCGCGCTATACCACAGCACAGGCCACTTGCTTCCCCGGTTTCGCCGCGTCCGCACCGTCTTCACTTTGCACGATTTGATACCGCTGCTCCTGCCCCAATACCACCGCCCGCTCAATCGCATATTTTTCCGCCAAATGTTTCCGCGATTCCTGCAGCGCGCCGATGCCATTATTGCCGTTTCTGAAAACACAAAAAACGATGCGATCTCTTTGCTCGGGATTAATCCCGAAAGCATTACCGTCATACCGGAAGGCATCTCGCCATCTTTCCGCACGGCGGCCAACGAGAAACACCTGGCCGCCGTGCGCGCAGCTTACGGCCTGCCAGAAACCTTCATCCTGTGCGTCAGCACCATCGAGCCGCGCAAAAACCACACGACGCTCCTGCGTGCCTTTGAAATGCTCCACCCCCTTCATCCGAACGTCGCACTCGTGCTGGCGGGCAATCGCGGCTGGCTGTATCGCGGCTTTCTTGATGAGCTCCAGAACTCCCCCGTCCGGCATCATGTGCGCTTGCTGGGCAAGGTTCCTGAAACCGACCTGCCTGCCTTGCTTTCAGCTGCGACCGTATTTGCCTTCCCATCACGTTATGAGGGTTTCGGGCTTCCACCATTGGAGGCTATGGCCTGTGGCACTCCGGTAGTGTGTTCCAACTCTTCCAGCCTGCCTGAAGTCGTCGGAGATGCAGTCATTCTTTGCGAGCCCGGGAACGCAAGTGCATGGGAAAAAGAGATGACACGACTGCTCCGCCACAAGGACATGCGTCAACAGCTGGTAGCCCGCGGCCGCAGTCGGGCGGCCACCTACACCTGGGATTCGGCAGCCCTCGCCACCCGCTCGGTTTACGAGCGCGTTTTAGCCCTTTAGAGTTTCTGTTTATTCGCTAAGACGGAGCTATTGGTATGCGGAGTCGACGAGAACAAAATCAACTCTCGTCCATGTCAATCTGAACTTTCTCGTCAACCACGGAGACCGGGTAAACGGGAATGCCCCTTATCGCCGGGAACGACAGCACTTCTCCATCACGCACGTCGAAGCGAGCCCCATGCCGAGGACATTCGATCTCAAAGCCAACGCACTCGCCCTCCGCGACCGGGCCACCATCGTGCGAGCAAACATCCGCGATGCAGTAATATTTCCCGGCGATGTTGAAAAGCGCAATTCGGCGCCCATAGAGCCCAATGAGCTTCCGCTCTCCGGGTGCCAACTCGCCGGTTGTTGCAAGTGTGACGCGCACCGCTCCCTCAGCCTCAGCCCTTCGTTTCGACAGCTCTCGCCCGCAAGTTTACGCGGATAAACCGCGACGTCATCATCAGTCCTCCACCCATTCCTGCACACCGTACGCGCCCACCTTGAGCACTTTGAGCGCCAGCATCGCACATTTCAAGCGCACGGGCCCTAACTCGATTCCCAGCATTTCGAGGATGTCAGCACGCGTGTACTCCTTGATTTCATCCAGGGTTTTTCCCTGAATCTCCTCCATCAGCATCGACGCGGATGCCTGCGAAATAGCACAACCCTGGCCCGAGAAGGCTGCATCAACAACGCGCTTGTCTCCATTCACGCGCAGGTCAACGCGAATGACATCCCCGCAAAGCGGATTATCATCTTCGTAGGTTATATCCGCATTATCCAGTACGCCGTGAAAACGAGGGTTCTTGTAGTGGTCGAGGATAAACTCTCGATACATATCATGCATGGCTGCAACCCCAATTATCCGAACAGGTCTTTCACTTTGTAAAGCCCGCGGATGAGTTCGTCTACCTCGTCTCGGGTATTATACAAATAAAAAGATGCTCGCGCTGTTGCCACCAAATTAAACCGGTCGTGCAACGGCATGGCGCAATGATGGCCCGCCCGAACCGCCACGCCAGAAGTATCGAGCACCTGAGCAATATCGTGCGGGTGAACGCCCTCGAGAGTGAATGCCGCCACACCACCCCGCACTCCGCCAGCCGGTCCGTAAACCGTCACTCCGGGAAACTCCTCTAGCCGCTCGAGCGCGTATTTAATCAGCCATTGCTCGTGCTGCCAGATAGCGTCCATGCCGACATCGGTAAGAAAATCAACCGCCGCGCCAAGACCAATCGCTTCCCCAATCGGAGGCGTCCCAGCCTCGAACTTGTAGGGTATTTCGTTCGGCTCGAAATCACGCAGATACACGCGCTTTATCATGTCTCCTCCCCCAAGAAATGGCGGCATCAACTGCAAAAGCTCGGCCCGCCCCCACAACACACCCACACCGGTAGGCCCACACATTTTATGCCCAGAGAATGCGAAAAAGTCGGCGCCAAGCGCCTGCACATCCACCGGCAAGTGTGGCGCGGATTGCGCTCCGTCCACCACGGTCAACGCGCCCACCGACCGCGCTTTTTCGGCAATCCGCGCGAGCGGGTTTACAGTACCCAGCACATTGGAGACATGCGTAATGCACACCGCCTTCGGTTTGTTGCGCAGTAGTTTGTCAAACTCTGATTGGTCAAGTTCCCCGTCATCCCTCACGGGGATAATGTCGATGCGCAAATCCTTTTCGGTCGCGAGCATCTGCCAGGGGACAAGATTAGAGTGGTGCTCCATTTCCGTCAAGACAATCCTGTCTCCCTTGTACAAATTGGCCCGGCCCCACGATTGTGCCACCAAGTTTAATGCCTGGGTGGCATTTCCCGTAAAAATGACCTCCCGAGCAGCCCCCGCGTTGATGAAGTCTGCAATGCGCTCACGCGCACCCTCATATTGAGTAGTCGCCTCCTCGGCCAAAGTATGGATCCCACGATGCACATTCGCGTTGCAGTCGCGATAAAAGCGCTCTACCTTTTCCAGTACCTGTCTCGGCTTCTGTGATGTCGCCGCCGAGTCAAGGTAGACGAGCGGAACACCGTCGCGCACCTCCCGATTCAGCGTCGGGAATTCCGAGCGTATGCTCGCACTATCCAGTGTCATCGCTTGCGCCGCAATCCCTGTGTTCAGCATGAGTGCTTTTTGAGCAGGCTCCATCGGGAGCGCATCTCCCTATGGAGCCATCTTTTCGATCACAGTGTCCTTTAGTCGATTGCGCACGCCCTCGAAAGGGATGCGCTGCATGATGGGATCAAAGAATCCGTCCACCATTAATTTGCGTGCGTCATCGTATGCCATGCCCCGCGACATGAGATAAAACAGGTGCTCGTCCTCTAGTCTTCCCACTGTCGCAGCGTGGGTGCACCGAACGTCATCCGCCTGTATCTCGAGCCCAGGAATGGAATCGGCTCGCGTCTCGCTGCTGAGCAGTAGATTGCGATTAGCTTGAAAGCCGTCTGCTTTTTGCGCGCCAGGCGCGACATTAATCATGCCCTGCCAGACGGAGCGGCTTTGATCACGTAAAGCACCCTTGAAAAGTAGATCACTGGTCTGCCCCTCTGCAAAATGGTTTTGCTGAGTATCATGGTCCAAATGCTGTTTTCCAGCCGTAAAATAGAACCCGGACATGCGCCCACGCGCGCCTCTGCCCGCAAGGTCTAGGTCGAGAAAGGCCTTAGTCAATTTACTTCCAACAGATCCAAAAATCCAATCCAGGTTGCCCTCGACCCCAACTCTCGCTCTCTCATGCGAAAAATGCCAGCAGCTGTCACCAAGCGTTTGCAACTCTACAAAGGTGAGTTCCGCGCCATCCCCGACAAAAACCTCCACAGTGCCCGCGTGCAGTTGCTCTTTTTTCATCGCTCTAGAACACAATTCATGCACAAATGTGAGCGATGCTCCTTGCTCTACTATCACCACGACGCGCGAAAACTGCGCGAGACCATTGGACCACAGCACCGAATGGAGCGGTCGCTTGAGCACGACACCGGCCGGCACCAACACGAACACACCTTGGTCGGCGAGCGCCGCAGCCATGGCAGCGTGTTTGCCGTCCCGGCTCGGGACAAGTTTGCCGATATGACGCGCTACCTGCCCTGGGTGGGTGCGAGTAGCAGCAAGCAAATCCGTGAATAGCACGCCCTGCTCGGCGGCCTCATCATCCAGAGTGCGCTCCACAATTTGCCCGTTAGCAACAATAATCTGGCCGCCCTGCTTTCTACTCACCAGAGGTTTTTTAAAGCGAGCAGGGACACGCCCATTTGACCCAGACCGCGACACATTCCCTAGGAGCGTATCTGGCACTACCTCATTCCATCGTAGCGCCCGTATGTCTGTCCGGCGCCATGCCTCGTCTTCAAGCGTCGGCATCGGCATGGCCCGATATGCCCGCCACGCCCGCATGCGCTCATCCGCGTACCATTCGCCATCATGCAGCACTTGCGAAAGCCTTTGGATGTCAGCTTTCTCCAGCAAAAGGTCCGCTCCGGCGTCCCGCGCTTCTTGCTTCCCGATTGCAGCACTTTTAGCTTTCGTCATCTCTCAGTCGGCCTTACCCGCCCAATCCAGCAAAACGGGGCGAGGTAAGAGCATCACCGCGCCTCATTAACACCCATTTTCGCGCCTCATTTCCCGCGTCAGCCAATCGAACCTTCCATTTGCAGCTGAATCAATCTGTTCATCTCAATCGCATATTCCATCGGAAGTTCTTTTACCAACGGTTCGATGAAGCCGGACACCACCATCGATGAAGCTTCCTCCTCGGAGAGACCACGGCTCATTAGGTAAAAGAGCTGGTCCTCGCCGACCTTGGAGACTGAGGCCTCATGCCCTACCGAAACGTCGTCTTCGTCAATCTCGATATACGGATATGTGTCCGAGCGAGATTGGTCGTCAATCAATAGCGCGTCACACACCACATTCGACCGCGCCCCGCTGCAACCTTCGTACACCTTCAATAACCCCCGGTACGTCGCGCGCCCCCCGCCTCGCGAAATCGATTTCGAGATGATTTTTGATGTCGTTTTTGGCGCGCCGTGCACAATCTTCGCACCAGCATCCTGATGCTGGCCCGGCCCGGCAAACGCTATCGAGAGAACCTCCCCGTGCGCGCCCGGTTCCAGCAGGTACACAGACGGATATTTCATGGTAAGTTTGGAGCCAAGGTTGCCGTCCACCCATTCCATCACCGCATCTTGATACGCGGCAGCCCGCTTCGTCACCAGGTTGTACACATTTGACGACCAGTTCTGAATGGTAGTGTATCGACAACGGGCGCCCTTCTTCACCACTATTTCCACTACCGCGGAGTGGAGAGAATCGGCAGCATATGTTGGCGCCGTGCATCCTTCCACATAATGCACCTTAGCGCCTTCGTCCACTATGATTAGCGTTCGCTCGAATTGCCCTGCATTCCTAGAATTGATTCGAAAGTATGCCTGTAGCGGCATTTCCACATGCACGCCCGGTGGCACATAGATGAATGAACCCCCTGACCACACCGCAGAGTTCAGCGCTGCGAATTTGTTGTCGGTCGGTGGAATGAGCTTGCTAAAATACTCCCCCACCAGCGCTTCGTGCTCGCGAAGTCCGTCATCCATGCCAAGGAAAATAACGCCTTTCGTTTCTAAATCCTTCTGAATATTGTGATACACCACCTCAGAATCGTACTGCGCGCCAACACCGGAAAGAAAGCGCTGTTCCGCCTCCGGAATTCCAAGCCGGTCGAAAGTATTCTTCACCTCATCAGAGACGTCGTCCCAACTCCGCGCACCCTCATCCGGCGGTTTGATGTAATAATAGATGTCGTCGAAATCTATCTGACCAACATCTCCTCCCCACTCGGGCAGAGGCTTCCTCAAGAAAATGTCGAGCGACCGATGCCTGAATCGACGCATCCATTCGGGCTCATCCTTCAAGTCGCATATCTGGTCAACGACATCATGGTCGATACCCTTGCGCGTCTTGTATGTGTACGTGTCCTTCTCGTGAAAGCCGTACTTCTCGGTGTAACTCTCGTTGATTGCCGTTACGATGGCCTGTTCTTGCGAAGTCATCTCAACTCCCGTAGATATCTACGGCGAAATTCGAGGCCACAGCCATCATGCGCCAACCCCATTACCATGCGCAGCGCGCACCCACTCGTAGCCGCGCTCCTCGAGTTGATGCGCCAAGTCCGCACCGCCAGATTCAACAATGCGGCCCTCAAACATCACATGCACTCGGTCAGGTTGAATGTATCTCAGCACGCGTTGATAATGCGTAATCACCAGCACACCCAGGTCGGGACCGACAAGCTGGTTGACCCCGCCAGCTACAATCTTCAGTGCATCAATGTCAAGGCCCGAGTCGGTCTCGTCAAGGATGGCGATATCAGGCTCTAGAGTCGCCAGCTGCAGAATCTCGGCGCGCTTCTTCTCGCCGCCAGAAAAGCCGTCATTCAAGTAGCGTCCGGCCACATCCTCCGGCATGTCCAGCGACGCCATCTTCTCCCTCAACAGGCTGCGGAACTTCCTAATCGAGATCCCCCGGTCTTTCGGGTCTTCGGCTTTTCTGCGGGAGTTGATCGCAGTGCGCAGAAAGTTTGCCACCGTTACGCCCGGGATTGCCACCGGATATTGAAAGGCTAGGAAAAGCCCCATCCGCGCACGTTCATCCGGGCTAAGTTCCAGCACGTCGATTCCCTTGAATGTTACCTGCCCGGCCGTCACTTTGTAGCCAGGGTGGCCCATAAGCGCATACGCGAGCGTGCTTTTTCCGCTACCGTTCGGACCCATCAAGGCGTGGATTTCGCCTTGTTTTATTTTCAGGTCAACCCCGCGCAATATATCCTTGTCCGCAATTGATACTTGGACGTTCTGAATCTCAAGCATTGATGCCATTGTTGTGCAACTCCCGTGTTCTGATGTGAGCGGCGGAATTATACCATTCAGTCATTCGGGCGTCAATATTTCAGACGGCCGTCTTTTTTATCCGTGTGCGGGTGCGCTCTAAATGATCTACCTAATCAACCTCCAGCACAGTCAGATCGTCAAGGTTGCCCTCGATTGTCATCACCGATACCGCTGTCCAACCGCCGTTCGATGACGGCCGAGGCGCATTGGTTATGACCACCCATTCGCCATCGCTGCTACGGCCTGTAAGCGTGACGCAGTCCCCCTCCAAAATATACCCGATGGCCCGAAACGCAGTCGCCGGGCCCGTGCGCACATTCACCGATGCCACATTCGGGCATGCTCGTAGTTCCACCGGGGTAGGCGTCAGCGCCGCGCGAGCAGCATCCGCGGTCGCCGTAATACCAGCGGTGTAATCTAGCAGCGCCCCACGGGTAGCAGTGGCATGCAGCGCCTCCACCGTGGCAGTGTAGGCGAGCGTATTCGCCTCGTATTCCGTCGGCATATCGGTAACCTGACCCGTCGGTTTCTGCGCCACGAGCGTTACCGCAGCTTCCATGCTTTCACCAACACCTGCAGGCCGCCGCACCGCCCCAACAAAGTACAATCCGTACCCAACTGCAGCCAACATACCCACAAACAGTCCCGTGGAGATGCCCACCGATATCAAGCTCTTGCGCCGGTTCGAGGCTGAATCTCGGCCAACCTGGGCTTTGGAGACGGGTACCTCATTCTTCGTCCCGCGAGCGGCCCGGCTGCGCTGCACATAAGCGACACGCCGCATAGGGTCTTTCAACTCCCGATAGGCCCATTCGATCTCAGCCAATGTCAAATTTTCATCAGCAGAAGGATTCTCATCCCCTCGCTGAACATTCATCATTCTGTAAGCCGCCTCGATGACCCTCCATTCTGTATCGGGCGCGACGTCAAGAATATCGAAAGGGTCGCGCTTATCCATTGGTCATGGTTTTCCCGTGTAAACATACATATCTTGACACGCCATTCCGACAATGATACACTGGTTCAAGGTCGAGTTGACCTCGCATCCACAAGAAACATGCCCGACACGCCCGCAGCAAATACCGCCGAAAACCCCGAAGCCAACGCGATACGCGACGCTCTCCGCGAAGTAATGGATCCTGAACTTGGGATGAGCGTGGTCGAGCTGGGCCTCATCCGCGACATAGAAATCAATGCAGAAAGCGCCACTGTCTTCATGATTTTGACCACACCTTTCTGTCCCTACGGCCCGGCATTACTGGAATCCGTTCGCACCACTGCGGAGAAAGCAGCATCCGTGCCAACCGAGGTGGAGATGGGTACCGAAATGTGGACGCCCGAGATGATGGAAGATGGCGCCGGCGGAGATTGGGGCCTGTTCTGAACCAGTCCCGCCGACCTGCGCGCTCGCCAATCAATATACTGCGATCTCTCCCGCGCGCCCGCCAACTGCCTCACCCACAACGAATCCAAACTGGCCCCGCTCATCCAACTCACGCAGGAAATCCGCTACACTCTCCGCCGCAACCGCGAGCAAAAGTCCGCCCGACGTTTGTGGGTCAAACAGGAGCCGGCGTTTCCATTCGGTAAGACCGCGCTCCCACTTCACCCACTGGCTATAATAGTCGGCGTTACGCGTTGCGCCGCCGGCGAAATTGTCTGCACGCGCATACTCCTCTGCGCCCTCCATCCAACACAACTGTTGCCATGCAATTCGCAATCCACACGCTGATTGAGTTGACATTTCATGCGCGTGGCCGAGAAGGCCGAAGCCGGTCACATCAGTAGCGGCGTGCACCTGCGGATGAATGCTTTGCGCCGCCTGCATTGCCCCGCGGTTTAGCGTCGCCATAATTCCCACGCACGTCTCTACATGCGCATCAGCAGCGCTTCCGCGTTTTATCGCGGTGGTTATCGTGCCGCTCCCCAGCGGCTTTGTCAGTACCAGGACATCCCCGTGCAGCGCGCCTCCTTTGCGTAACAAGCGCTCCGGTTTCACCAGCCCGGTCACCGCTAGTCCATACTTGGGCTCGCGATCAACAAGCGTGTGCCCCCCGGCCAAAAACGCACCAGCTTCGCTCACCTTGTCGGCTCCCCCACGTAACACGGATTCGAGCATGGTTTCGTCTGCGTTGTCCGGCCACGCTACCAGATTAATCGCCAGTAGCGCATCGCCGCCCATCGCGTAAACATCAGAAAGCGCATTTGCAGCACCGACAGCGCCATACAGGTAGGGATCATCCAACACCGGCGGAAAGAAATCCGCCGTCATAATGACCGCCCTCTCGTCATCTATCTGAAAGACGGCAGCGTCATCAGGCCCGGCCAGGCCCGCCAACAGCTCAGGCGGCGCGATAGCGGCGTATTTCTCACGCAACGGTTCCAATATTTCCCTCAGCACCTGAGGGTCCAGCTTAGCCGCTCAACCGGCGCACGAAGCCAGCGTCGTTAGCTTTATGCCCTTTCCGAATGCCAGTTGCCTGTCGGGAGTCTTGTTCGTCACACCCACTATTCTATCACCGCTGCCACCGCGCGAAAACGCCTGTATAATGAAATCATGCTAGCGCCGCTCACACGCATTGAGGCGAAAATTGAACATCTGCTAGAGCGCAATTTCGTCAATCTGTGGCAGAAACATATCGACCCGCACACGGTTGCGCGCGAGCTCGCCCGTGCACTGGAAGACCGCGCATCCACCGGACCCACGCGGAGAGCCCGGCGCGCCGCCCCCAGCACCTACGAAGTGCGCATGCATGCGCTCGACGCCGCTGCGCTTCTGCATAGCGTGCCGGACTTTCCTGAGCGAATGGCCGTCCAGCTTCTCCGAATCGCGCGCGAGTTAGACCTGATGCTTGTTGTCTCGCCATCCGTCCGCATGGTTTCGGATGACACTATCCCGCAAAACTCTCTCCGCATCTACACTGATGTTTGCCCGCCGGTTCCGGAAGCAACCCGTCAGATAACGCCACTGCAAGGCCACCACATTCCACGTGATTCACCCGCAGCACACGCCTATTTGATAATTGATGGTTGCCGCGAGGTCTCCCTGCCAAAGCCGCTACTCACGCTCGGGCGCAGTGTGGAAAACGACATTATTTTGGAACAATCCGGCGTCTCTCGCAATCATGCCCAGTTGCGCCGCCGCCAGCAACGTTGGGTGCTGTTTGACCTTAATTCCAGTGGCGGCACTTTTGTAAACGGTGAGCGCATTTCCGAGGCCGCGTTGCAAGCCGGCGACGTGATTTCACTGGCCACAGCAAAGCTCATTTTCGCCGAAGAACAGGGCGGTGCCGGGCAGCGGCCCCAATCAGCGCCTTTCGCCGACCCCACCCGCCCGTTACACCAAGACAGGTAAATTCCATGAGCCTCGTGAGTCCGTATCAGGTGTTACGCGTCCTGATATTTCTCGCTCTATACGCATTCATCGGACTGGTCTTGTGGATGCTCTGGCAGGACATCAAATCGACGCGCCGCCTAATCGCTCTAACCACAGTGCCGGCCGGCGAATTGGTGGAACTCAGTAGCGAGCAATCTCACCCGCTCATGCCGGTCACCTCCCTGGGGCGGGCGAGCAGCAACGTAATCGCTCTGCCAGACCCGACCGTCTCGCTGGAACACGCCCTGATTACCCGCCGCGAAGGAGTATGGTGGCTCGAAGACCTTCATTCTCGAAACGGAATTCATCTGAATAGTCAGCGGCTGGAAACGCCTGCGGTCATCACTAGTGGCGACATTATCTCCATCGGTCATTCCCGATTCAAAATACATATTCACCCGACTTCTTCATAGCTTCAGCCGCGTCGTCTTTTTCACTTAGAGAGCCATAATGCCGGCAGAAAACCTTTCATGAAAAATGTCCATCAAACCCGCTGCCGATCTACTTGTGCTGAACGCACCCGACGGATACATCCAGAAAACAGATCGTCTATTGCCCAAGGGCGCGAGACGCACAGATAGCCCGCGCGATGAACACGCCAGCGTGCAACTGTTGGCTCGCGACAGCGCCGAATTGGAAGCGAAATTGGCGGATGCGCTGCACTCGCTGTCGGACAGTGGGCATCTCTGCATTTGTTACCCCAAGAAGAGCTCGCGCATTCAAACCGATTTGTCTCCCAGAATAAGGGCTGGGAGGGTGCGCACGCCTTGGGTCTGCGCGGCGTCGCATTAATTTCACTCAATGATAACTGGTCGGCGTTCGGCTCTCGCCGCGAGCGCACCTCGACTGCCGATGGCCCACTACCTCAACAATACCTCGGCAAAAAGGCCGCGCTGCTGTCCACTTACCAGCGTGTGATGGAAGAGACAAAGGCATGCAGGCCAGACGTGACGGTATCGGTTCGCAAAACCTATGTTAGCGCCGCGCGCAAGATGCAGTGCGCGGTGATCAAGGCGAGTACACGATCGCGCATCGACCTCGACCTGCGGCTACGAGAGCATGGTTTCGGCACACGTCTGGTGGCCGTCGGCAGTTTCGACAGCAGTTCCACCACACACTGGGTCGCGCTGCACTCCCCGAATGATGTCGATGCTCAGCTTACTGATTGGCTCCGGGTATCCTATCGGCAGGCCAGGTGAGGGCGACGCGGCGCGCTCATTCGGCATCTACCGTGGGGCCATCCATGTCGGTCGCCAAAGTCTGAACGTCACTCTCGCGCCAATCACCCTGACGCACAATCTCAATGTCGCCGAACTTTTCGTCCTGCACCACCTGCACCATGTTGCGCCGTGATAACTCCAGAATAGCCAGGAAAGTGGCCACGATTTCACCGCGCGAGCGTCCTCCGCCAAGCAGCCCAAAGAAGCTTGTCTGCAGGCGCCGGCGCAAAGACCGAGCAATCACCTTTATCCGCCCCCGCACCGAGAATCTCGGCTTGCCCACCACCTCGGATACTCGCGTGCGTCTCTCGATCGACCGATCTAGCACAGCAGAAAGAGCGGTGGCCAAATCATGGACGGACAAATCCGAAAGGTCTAACGTCGGCCGCGCACGCGGCGGCCCGACAAGACGCACAAAGGTGCGCACGCCCGCCCTCTGGCGCGCCATGAATGACTGCGCTGCCCGTTTAAACCTTCTGTACATCCTGAGCTGGCGCGCCAATTCCTCGCCGGGGTCAGGCGCCGCAGGCCCGAGTGCCGGTGGCCGCGGCAGTAGTGCCTGCGATTTTATCAGCACCAGTCGCGCCGCCAGCACAAGAAAATCGGCTAGTCCCTCAACGCGCCGCTCTTTCAATCCGGAAATATGCCTAATGTATTGGTCGGTAACCTGTGCGAGGGCCACCCGGGTGATGTCCAGTTCTTCGCGCTCAATCATCCGGAGCAGCAAATCCAGCGGGCCATTAAAGACCGGGAGAGAAACTGAATATCCGTCGTTTTGCATATCGCCGCAGATGATACCACGCAGGCACGATGACGCCCAAATCCACGGCAAATTTGACGAAACTAAACACCTGTGCTAAACTCACTCCAATAGCATTGCGGGGTAGAGCAGTGGCAGCTCGTCGGGCTCATAACCCGGAGGTCGCAGGTTCGAATCCTGCCCCCGCTACCTCAAGGCACTGCTAGGGCAGCGGCGGTGCTTTTTTTATTATATTTCGCCGCAACGGTTAAGGTACCGCTGTCCGATGGTATACTCTCCCAGCGGTTTAGCCAATGGCGAGGTAGCTCAATCGGCAGAGCAACGGACTCATAAGCCGTCGGTTGTGGGTTCAAGTCCCACCCTCGCCACTCATCACAATAATTCCGCGATTTCCTAATGCCCCAGCCCTCGTATGTGTCGGCATCCAAGCGATGCCACGATGTTGGACAACATAAATAGATAACGAACTCTGCCCGCCTAAAAGAAGAGTCCTCTCGAAAGATGGAGCGTCGCGTTTCTCTGGGACCACAAGCCACGCGATTAGGGCGCTGGACACCGGGATAACGTAAAGCAATGAAACATCAAGCCACCCTCACGATACCCTCCTGGCACGTTGCAACCGGCTTGTTGCTGATTGCTTTTACTTTAGCCGCCACTGAGGTCTTCAATCAGCCATTTCTCTCGTGGGACGAATCCAATTATGCGCGCCTTGGTTTGCCGCCAACTCCCCGGCAACATCCACTCCAACTGCTTTCGATTAGCTTCATGAGCGCGAAGCCGGCATTACCTGTGACCATATCCCTGGCCTACATCCTCTTCGGTATTAACCCATGGGCGCCGGTTCTGTTTTCACTCTGGATGGGCACTGTTCTGCTAGCAGTCGCGTATCAATGGGCACGTCGAGCCAGTGGAAGTCCTATTGGTGGGTGGGCAGCAATGGCCATTCTCGGTAGCACTTTTTTCTTCAACTGGTTCAGCAGATGGCGCGGCCCACAAAATGCCCAGATGTTGGGCGTCGCAGTTACTGGCCTGTGCTTGCTGCAATGGTCACACACCGGCCAAAAGCACTGGTTGTCGAAAGCCGGCTTCGCTGCCGGAATCGCGGTGCTTTATCATTATTTGTCCATCTACGTCGTTTTCGCGACGGGACTCTGGCTATTGCTGCGGAACCAGAACCCTTTGGTTCCGTACGCCGACCCGGCACCTCTACGAGAGCGCCTAAGACACGCACAGACGTTCGCTTCATGGTGCGCTCTGCCGTGCCTCGTAGCGGCAATGATTTCCGTCTACAGACCAGCGCGCGTTGATGATGCGCACTCAGCTCCGCTTGGGTTATATTACGTGGAAACGCTCTACTGGCAGGTAGTGGAATTGGGTGGCGGGCGCGCCGCCGACCTTTCCATTTCAGACCTTTCCATATACCCGCACCTTATAGTTTATTATGAGGGTATTGGTGCAGTCGCGCTCCTAGCATTGGTCGAAGGATACTTCATACTGCGCCACCGGACGAAAACACTGGCCGCCAGAAGTCTGTTGGCGCTAATGCTTTATATCCCACTGACGATCTTGATCATCTGGAGCGCCGGAGGTTCGGACGTCCGGCCAAGAGGCCTAGCAATGATCCTTCCGACGGCTGCAGTTTACATTGCGTGCGGATTTCACCAATTTCTTGCACAGTTGCCATCGTCGGCGCGGCAGCCGCTAGTTCTGGCGTCATTACTCTTGGTTGGCACTGTCATAGTAGGTGCAGACAAAGGGTCACCTCTCTTCGACCTCCATCATCCGTATTATGCTATTCGCAAGCAGGTGGCGCTGCGCGCAAGCAAAACACTGGTAGGCTGGAAAATCAAGGGTGGCGGAATGCGACCAAACGAATGGCATTTCTTGCAGAGAGATCTCTACTCATTGGAGACTCTGATCTGGGCTGAGAATATTTCTGAACTCGCCACTGCGTGCGAAGAAGACCCCAAGGCACTGGTTTTTGTGAGCGGCGGCAGGCGCGCGCCAGACCATCCCGGTATTCGTTTGCTGGCGCAATTCGATAATCCAATAGACCGGTTCATCCCCACACTGCTCGCGGATGGACAGAATGTCGAGTTGCCTCAATCGCGGTCACGGTTTCTCGACCAGGCTTATCAAGGGGTCAGGCTGTTCGAGTTCGAGCACTGCAAGCCCACAGGCTAGGTGTCGTGATCGTTGCTGCCAGTTCCATCCAGATCATTGCCGCCTTCTCATTCCACAACGGACGGCACGACTAACTTCTTATTGTGAATTCGCGGAAGTCATTTCCGCCCCTTGCCCAATCCGTATCCATTTCATCCACACTCGCGTGGTTAGGTCCTATTCTCAAAAAAGCAATGAATGCTTCAAGGGCGGCGCGGCGCCCCCGTGCAACCACGCGCACTGAGCCATCCTTTTGGTTGCGCACCCAGCCGGTTACGTTGAGCTCTTTCGCGAACCGTTGGGTGTGATAGCGAAACCCAACACCCTGTACGCGCCCACGAATTTTGGCTTCAAACCCCGCGAGCGGGTCTTCACCGGTCATGCCGCCGCCCAATAGTACGCGCCACTCAAAACGGCGATTGCGCCCGGTTCAACATCACCTTGCCGTTGAGGTGACCACTCACTCTGACGCCAGCCGCCGCAGCACACCGCCTGCTTGCACAACGTCCGAAACGCAGAAATCAGCCACGTCGTCGGCGCTGACTTCATGGTGGACAAGAATGGTGGCCATTCCCAGTGACCGCGCCATCTCCAGGTTACGCTCTTGATCATCGAGAAGAACGCACTCACGCGGTTCAGCCCCGAGTGCATGAAAAAGCACATTAAACGCTCCGATTCTCGGTTTGTTGACGAAATTGGTCATATGCACATCTACAATCACATCAAAATGCTTCTCCACACCCAGCGCAGAGAGCACGTTAAGCGCGTGCGCCCTGTCCGCATTGGTGAAGACAGCCTTGACCAGCATTAAGCCGTTCAACATCCTCGCCAGCGCATCGTCACGCGCAAGATATCGCTCGTAAGAGACATCGTGGACGTAGGCCAGGTATTCGTCAGAATCGATGTCGGGGTAATCGTGCCGCAGCCCTGCTAGGCTAGTGCCGCACTCCCGGAAATACCGCTCGCGCTGCAATGGAGCTTCCGCTTCCGGAACACCCAGCCGCTCCACCATGTATTTGTTAATGCGCGCCCGAATTTCCAGCCACATGCCACATTCAGCTGAATAAAGCGTGTCGTCCAGGTCAAACACAGCGTACCTGTACTTGAATGCCACAGTCAGAATTCACCGGCGCACGGCAATCGTACCCAGCTCCAGTCGATTGTCATTAGCCAACTCGCCGCTCACGTGAAGGCGCGCTCCGTCCACAGTCGAGTACATCCCGACCGCAAGTGTGTACTCGCCGACCGGCATAGTCGAGGGTAACTGCACTCCGTGTCTGTCAACCACCCGCACGCCCGGCTGCCAGTCAGCAGTCGGAGCGTTGCCGCCAGCCGGCTCCCCGTCGTGTTGTGCCACAGGCGGTGTGTCCAAATCCGAATACACGTGTACGAATATCTTGTAATTGCCGTCCACTTCATCACGTGGAAGCCACGAAAGCGTCACCTGCACGACATCGCCCGGCAAATATGATTCCCGGTCAATGCCGTATCTCACTAAATCAATCACGTTACCGAAAAGCGCATCGCCAACCCCCACCCCGACCACCGGTCCGTCAGCCAGCGAATAGCTGGCCACGCGCACCTGCCCGTACCATTTTTCCTTGGTCTTGAACGAATACTCGTTCAGCCAGCGCTCCACAACCCGCTCCGGGTCAGCCTGTTCTTCGCCCCAGAAAAGCACGGAAAAGCGATTGTTATTGGTGGCAATCCGCGCCAGTTCAGCGCGTTGCGCCTCAGCATCAAGCGGGCGCGCGCGCGCCACCGGAAACACATGTGTCAAGTCGCGATAATAGTACGAAAACGCCTCCACTTGATTGGGCGCGTTTAAGAGAATGGCGTCGCCCGGTTCATACTCCGCCGTGAGGTCCGCCGCAATCGCACGGTAATCATCCCGGCGATATTCCGGTTTTCCATACAGATTGAGCAGCGCACGCCCACCAAACCCCAGCGCCATACCCACCGCAAGAACCGTGCAGACATGTGCCAACTTTCGTCTAGAGCACGATAGAAGAGTCACCACGCCACCCGATGCTAGCAGAGGCACCGCCGGCACTGCCATAAGCAGGAACTTGGCAAAGGCCTCACTAAACAGGCCGAACGAAAGCGTTAACCCGGCAGGCACAAGCAACCACATCAGAGTGCCTGCGCCTCCACCGCCCAAAACGGCACCGGCCACCACCAATAGCGCGAGCGCGAGCGTACCCGGCACTGCATCCGCGGTCTCTATCGTCGGCCCGAATGAAAGCCAGCGCCACATCTCAGCTCCAGCAGTCAGCCACGGCAGGCGCACCCGCGACGCGGGCCATGTCGTCAGGTGCCGGATTGCGGTCGGCATCCACGGACCGTACACGGCGAGGACGCCAAGCTGCAACAGCACCCAATTGCTTACACTTAATCTCAAATACCTTGATCTTCCGCGAAAGAATTGCCACAAAGCAGCCAGATTAATTGCGAGGAGCACGAAGGCAAAGGTATAGTGGCTGTAGAGCCCGGCCGCCCCGACGCCCACGTAGGCGAACGCCAATCCACGCGCGCGTTCCCCACCCTTCCCTGCCAGTAGCTTTCCGGCCACAAAGACCGCAACAGAGCCGAGCATCGACGCCAGCATGTACACGCGCGCTTCCTGCGAGTAGTACACCAGCGCCGGATGCACGGCGCCGAACAAGGCAGCCACTAATCCCCCTGATGATCCCCACGCATCTCGCCCTAGCCTATAAAGCACGGCAAGAAGCACGATCCCGGCGAAGGAAGAGAGCCCGCGCAGCGCGAATTCTGAGCGGCCCGCCATGCGGCTCCATCCGGTCAGCGCCATATAATACCCCGGTGGGTGAATGTCAGCAGCGGCCGCGCTCACGATTTCGCCCGGTGTGCGCAGCGTCATATGCGCGGTATTGCCCTCGTCATACCAGAGCGACTGTGCATCTATCCAGTGAAAACGCAGCCACGTTCCCAACAGCACGACGATCACCGCCCTCATCAAACCCGGCAGCGCATGCCGTCCGTCAACGCCATTCTCAGTCCGCGTTTTGCTCATACGGATTGGAGCCAATATAGTTCTTCACAGCGGAATAAACCGGCAAGAGCGTGAAGTCCGGCTCGGCCATCCGGAAGTAATACCAACTCTGGTTCTTCTCCGCATCGCTCGCGCGCTTGAAATACCAGAAGTTCACGACTCCCATCCACGGCCACTCTTCGCGAGCGCGCTGGTACGCCAGAGGCACCCAGCGCGCCTGCTGCTCCAGTGTCACCTTCCCATAGTGTGCTGGCAAGCCACTCGCCACCGGAAGCGCATTCCAGTTCATCTCGCTAATCCATATCGCTTTTCCCCCATCGCCATGCGCCACCATAATGTCGCGGATAAACTGGTTGCGGCCATAATTAATCGTGCCCGGGTACATTCGCCGGTCAGTCGGTCCGGACCACAACCCGTATCCCTGCACCGACATAACGTCGAAACATTCGCTTGCACCCGCGCGATACATCCGCTCCAGAAAAATGAAATCGTTCAGGTCACGCTGCGTCAACGCGACAGTAGGTGCGAGCGCGGCTGCAAGCACCAGTGCATCCGGATTCGCTCTCTTGATTTCGTAATACGCTAGGCAGAGCAATTCAGTGTACGCTTCCGGGCTGACCGACTGTTCGCCCCATTCCGGATATATATTCGGCTCATTCCAGACTTGAAAATACGCAACGCGATCGCGATACCTCTCGGCAACCGCGACGGAATAGTCAGCGAAATCACGATACGTAACCGGCGGCGCAAACGCACCACCCACATGCCCGCCGGCATGCGCCCACTCCGGCGGCGAGGACAGACGCGCGATTATCTCCAGTCCGCTTTCCTCGGCCAACGAGACGATGTGGTCGTATTTCTCCCACGCGCCGCGGTAGGGTTCCGCGCGCCTGTCCTCGTAATCTCCCTTCGCGTGAATCTCAATGTCGTACCACGGAAATTCCTGCCGCAGCCAGTGAAACCCAGCCGCAGCGATAAGCTCCACCTGCCGTTGTCGCTTCGCGGCTTCGACTTCCTGTTCTAGAAAGGTGTTTATGCCAAACGGATTCACACGCGCCAACGGAATCTCGGCGAAAGCGTTCAACTTCGCGGTTGGCCGCAGCACGTCTCCGACCAGCTGCCACACGCCGCGCGCCTGCCCGGCAGGGGCTTCCTCGCCGGTCACCCCGAACGCCCATGTCTCAAGCCTATAGCTGAAACCGTACAATAGCGCGCCGAAGAGAAGAAGCGAAGCCGCCGGTAGGATTGCACGCCTGTCCATGCCGCGATTATAGAATACTTTCGCTCCGCAAGCCTTGCGAACACCATGGCGTTTCACACCCGACGCAAAGCGCCCGCTCGTTCAACCCGAAATGCTATAATCCCCCGCATGAAAACGCGCGCGGTTATTCTCGCGGGTGGCGAGGGTTCTCGACTCGGCGTGCTCACTGTTAAGCGCACAAAGCCGGCTGTTTTGTTCGCCGGAAAATACCGAATAATCGATTTCACTCTAAGCAACTGTGTGAACTCGGGTGTTTTCGACGTAATGCTCCTAGCCCAGTACCGGCCGCACTCGCTGATTGAACACATCGGCGTCGGCCGCCCATGGGATCTTGACCGCTCCCTCACCGGCGGCGTACAGATCTACCAGCCCTACAAAGACCGCCATGATTCGACCTGGTATCGCGGCTCGGCCGACGCAGTGCATCAGAACTTCAGTTTCGTCAAGCGCGGTGGGCCTGACTTGATCCTGATTCTCTCCGGCGACCACATTTACCAGATGGACTACGACCCCATGATTGAGTTCCATCTGGACCACGAAGCCGACCTGACCATCGCCACGCTGCGGGTCAATCCGGAAGAAACACACCGCTTCGGCATCCTTGATGTAGACGCCGAATACCGCGTGCGCGAATTCATCGAAAAACCTACCGGGCCGAGCGGAACGCTTGCCTCCATGGGCATTTATATTTTTCAGCGCGATGCGCTGCGGCGAGCGATGCAGACCGATGCGCAGCAGCCAGATTCAACCCATGATTTCGGCACCGATATCATGCCGCGCATGGTTGCCGGGGGCGCACGAGTGTTTGCGTTTCCTTATAGCGGATACTGGGTGGACGTGGGCACACTGGACTCTTACTGGCAGGCACACATGGATTTGCTCGGCGACCCGCCTCGTTTCGACTTGAACGACCGCTCTTGGGTGGTTCACACAAAGTCCGAGGAGCGCCCCCCGGCGATGATTCACTCCGGCGCAGTCGTGCGCGATAGCCTAATTGCCGACGGCGCCATCATTCGCAGTGGAGCCGTCGTGGAGCGCTCGGTCCTCTCGCCGGGCGTCCACGTGGGACCAGGCGCGCACATTCGCCAATCCATCATCCTCACTGATGCCCACATCGCTGCAGATGCTCAGATCGAAAAAGCCGTATTGGATAAAATCGTGCGGGTCGGGGAACGCAGCCGCATCGGCGCCAAAAGCGCCGCGCAGATTACCACCATCGGAAAAGCGGCCAAATTACCGCCCGAAACAGTCGTCGCGCCCGGAGCCGAGATTCCCGCCGACACCCGCCCGGAGGCCTTCCTAACCGACCCACTCTCCCCGACCACCGCTTGATGAAACTGGCCGTCCTCTCAGACACGCACGACAACATATCTAAACTGGAGGCAGCCCTGCGCATGATGGCAGAAGCGGACGCGGTGCTGCACTGCGGTGACCTGTGCTCTCCTTTCGTAGTCAAGCGCATGGCGACGGGTCTTCCCGACAGCACGCCAGTGCATATTATCTGGGGCAACAATGAGGGCGATATCCGCCTTATCTGCGCTAAAGCCGGTCACCACGAGAACATCACCCTTCACGGCGACTTCGCCGCGCTCACCATCGATAGCCAAAGCATCGCGCTCACGCACTACCCGCATGTCGCTCGCCCCCTGGCTGCCAGCGGCTTTTTCCAACTGGTCTGCTACGGGCACGACCACTGCGCTCACCACAGCCGTGTCGACGAGTGTACCCTTTTGAATCCGGGGGAGCTACTGGGTTTAAAGGGGGAAACCACATTCGCGTGGTTCGATACATCCACCGGTGCAGTGCAGTTTGTGGAGGTGCATTGATACCTATGGGGCCAACCGCTCCACCCGCCAGCCACCGTCCGCTCGGCGCACAAAGCGCAACCGGTCGTGCATTCGACTAGGCCTTCCCTGCCAGAATTCCACTGACTCCGGCCGCAGCCGGTAACCGCCCCAGTGTGGCGGCCGCTCGACAGGTCGATTGGCGTATTTCAGCGCGTGTTTCGCAAAGCGCGAAAGCAGCTCCCCGTGGCCGCCCACCGGCCGGCTCTGCGGTGAAGCCCACGCACCCAGCTGCGCCCTCCGTGGTCGCGCGCGGAAATACGCATCTGATTCGTCGACGGACAGCATTTCTACGCGGCCACGTAACCGCACCTGCCTTTCTAGCCTATCCCAGAAAAACAAGAGTGCCGCCTTGTGGTTGTCGTGAAGATGACGCCCCTTTTCACTCTCGTAGTTGCTGAAAAACACAAAGCCCTGCTCCGCGCTCCAATCTTTCAACAACATAGTGCGCGCGCTGGGAGCGCCGTCTGCGCCCGCAGTCGCAAGCGCCATTGCATTCACCTCCACAAAATCCGCGTCCAGAGCCTCGTTGTACCACATCCCGAACTGTTCGTACGGATCCCCCTTTAGCGTCCACCGCGACAAGCCGCTGTGCCCGTACTCCTTGCGTAGCGATTTCGCCCCGGACAGTACCACGCGGCCACTCGCCGGCAGCGCAAACGCACCCATCGCCAGGAACCCAACCATGGCAACTCCGTGCATCCCCCGAACCCATACTTGCACGGAGACAAGCACCCAAAGCAGGGAATATGCAGCCACCGCCATGTTGCCGCCCCAACCGGGCGCGGCAACCCTCTGGCCAGGCGCAAGTTTGCGCGCCAGCCAGCGATAAAGGAGCAGCATCAGGAATGCCGTCCCGAGCCAGCCGGTGTAATTGGACACCGGTATTCCAAAATAAGCGCCTTCCACCGCCCACTCCCAGTGCCCTACTTCAACCATCATCGGATCAGCCATCAGGTCCCACGCCGTCACCGCCAGCGCCCCGATGCCAGCCTGGAAGATGTTTCCACGCGCGCCGAGCAGCCGTTCAGCAACCATGTTACCCAGATACAAAAGGGTAGACCACATCATCGGCACCGCGAGTGGAACCGACAGAATAGAAACCGTCCCAAAGTTTCGCGCGTAACCGTATTGCCCGAACGGCCAGCCGGTGGAAACTCCCACCACCTCCACCGCCAAACCGCCCAGCAAGCCAATCGCCAGCAGCAGGCCCGCTCGTCTGCCTCCCAGTATCGTGAGCGAATCGACCACGCAAAAACAAAACAGCATCAACGGCCCTGCAGCCATGGCGCCGATAACTACACCGCTCGGAAATCGCGTTTTCAGCACGATCAGCACCACTGTTACCACATACAAAAACAAAAGCCCGGCCGCAACAGCCCGGCCGGGCTTTAGGGAGACATCTTTTTTCATTTCAGTTGTCTCGGCATCCCCGCTTAGGGATGCCCCTTCACGCGGTCACAGCGACCCGCACATTTTCAAGCTGACCAGCAGAGAGCAATTTTGCGCTCTTGAAAGCTATGAATTGCGCATATTCCTCGACCAGAATGACACCCGGTTTGCGGAAATCAAATACCTCCGGCTGGTCACGGAAAAATTCCCTGTGCACGCGCGTCCACACCAGACGTCCATCCGTGTCGATATTGACTTTTGTAACGCCGAGCTGCACCGCCTGCGCAAATTCATTTACGTCCACGCCGCGTGCCGATGGGTCAAGGCCACCGCCGGCAGCGTTAATTCGTTTAACCTCTGTCTGCGGCACAGAGCTAGAACCATGCATCACCAAGGGAAAGCCGGGCAGGCGCTTTTGAATGGCTTCAATACGGTCGAAATGCAGACCCTGCCCCCCACTGAATTTATAAGCGCCATGGCTAGTGCCAATCGCCACCGCCAGGCTATCACATCCAGATTCGCGCACGAATTGGTCCGCCTCATCCGGGTCTGTGAGCATAGCGTGCTTCTCATCCACATCTATATCTTCTTCCACACCGCCGAGCATTCCCAGTTCCGCCTCCACGCTGATTCCCCGATCGTGCGCTGATTCGACGACCCTGCGCGTGATTGCCACATTCGCATCAATTTCCTCGTGCGAGGCATCAATCATCACAGAGCTGTAAAAACCAGATTCGATGCAGTCATAACAAGTCTTCTCATCACCATGGTCAAGATGCACCGCAAAAATATTGTCCGGATACATTCCTTCGGCCGCACGAATGATGGCTTCTATCATAGTGACGCCAGCATACTTCCTCGAGCCTTTAGATATCTGCACAATGAAAGGCGCTTCGGCGCGCGCGTTCCCCTCAAACAACCCAATGGCCTGCTCCATGTTGTTTATGTTGTACGCGCCCACAGCGTAATTACCGTAAGCCTGCTCGAAAAGCTGTGCCGTTGTGACGATCATTTGTGTTTCTCCTTTTCAAGCGGTAGTTATCGCGGTATTTCAATCTTTTGATGCGGCGGCCGAGCGGATGGCAGCAATGTTGTCCGCTACGGAGCCATCAGCGCCGAACACCGCGCTGCCAGCCACCAGTACGTCAGCTCCTGCCGCAGCCACCTCGCCCGCGTTGTAGGCTTTAACGCCACCGTCAACCTGTAGTTCCGCCTCCGACCCAATGTCATCCAGCATGGCGCGCAGTCGGCGGATGCGCCCGATGCTCCCCGAGATGAAAGATTGTCCACCAAAACCGGGGTTCACCGACATCACCAGCACAAGGTCCACCGCCGACAGCACCGGCTCCACTGCGTCCACCGGTGTACCGGGATTCAGTGTCACTCCCGGCCTTACACCCAGCGCTCGAATCGCCTGCAGTGTGCTGTGCAAATGTGGGCATGCTTCCACATGCACAGTGAGAATGTCTGCGCCGGCCTCGGCAAAATCATGCAGATGGTGTTCCGGAAATTCAATCATCAAATGCACGTCCATCACAGCGTCATACGCGGAGACGAGCTTTCGCAACGCTGCCACGATGGGCGCGCCAATGGTGATGTTGGGCACGAATTGCCCGTCCATCACATCCACATGGACGTACTCCGCCCCTGCCTGCAAGGCCTCTTGCACTTGAGCGCCAAGGCACGTGAAATCTGCAGAAAGTATGGACGGTGCAATCTTAACCTTGTCCATCCCTCAAATCAAGCGCTGCGCCGCCTCCGCAACCGCCGACCCCGTCAGCCCCAACTCCCGGAACACTCTGTCAGAGGGAGCAGATGCGCCGAAACGGTCTATACCGACAATCACGCCGCCACTACCAACATAACGCTCCCAGCCCATGCTCACGCCGGCTTCTACGGCAACTCGCGCAGATAGCGAAGCAGGCATCACTTCCTCGCGATACTCGCGCGGCATCTCATCGAAAATCTCCCAGCTAGGCACGGACACAACCCGCGCCTGCACTCCCCGACCTGAAAGCACCTCTTGCGCCTGCAACGCGATATGTACCTCAGACCCGCTGGCCATTAGTAATACCTTCGGCTGCGCGCAGTCAGCGAGCACGTATGCGCCGCACCGCAAACCTCGCGCATCAGCGAAACCAGCAGCGGAGTCGCGCTGCAGCACCGGCAGTTTCTGTCGGGTTAAAACCAGCGCTGTCGGCCCGGAGCGACGATTCATCGCCGCCCGCCACGCCTCCACGGTTTCGGTGGCATCGGCCGGGCGGATCACAGTTAACCCCGGTATAGCGCGTAAGGAAAGCACCTGTTCCACCGGCTGATGCGTGGGCCCATCCTCGCCAACTCCAATCGAATCGTGTGTGAACACATATATCACTTGCAGACCCATCATAGCAGCCAGGCGCAGGCTCGGCCGCATGTAGTCCGCGAAGACTAGAAATGTTCCGCCAAATGGCACCACTCCCCCGTGTAGGGCCAGTCCGTTCATCACCGCTCCCATGGCATGCTCCCGAACCCCGTAGTGGATATACCGGCCCGAATAATCACTTACGCTCATAGCGCACTCACCGGCGACCAGCGTCTTGTTGGATCCAGTGAGATCAGCAGATCCGCCGAGTAGGTTGGGCATCTCAGCGCTCAGCCTCTCGAGAACTTTTCCAGATGCTGCCCGTGTGGCGATTGCCTCCATCCCCCAAAAATCGGCCGGCATCCCCTTCAAGTAGTGTCGTTCCTCATCAGCATGAATGCTCTCAAATTCCAACGCCTTCTCAGGGAATTGTGCTCGATAGGCATCCAGCAGCGGCAACCAGTCGTCACGTCGCCGTGCCCCATGTCGCGCAGCTTCCCGTAGCGGCTGCCCGGCGCACTCCGGAATATGGAAGGTTAGCTCAGCCGGTAGCCCGAGCGCCTTCTTGGTAGATCGCACTTCATCCTCACCGAGCGGTTCGCCGTGCGCCCTTGCTGTGCCGGCACGATTAGGACTGCCATACCCAATCACGGTGCGGCACGCAATCACAGACGGCTTCGCAGACGCCGTCCGCGCTGCCTGAAGCGCAGCCGCCACGCTCTCCGGGTCATGCCCATCAGCGTCGCCGGTGTGCCAACCATAGGATTCGAATCGTTGCAGCGCGTTCTCGCCCGTCGCCAGTGAGGTCGCGCCGTCGATGCTGATTCCGTTTGCATCCCACAGCACGATTAAACGTCCGAGCCCCAGATGCCCGGCGAGAGAACATGCCTCGTGAGAAATGCCCTCCATTAAGCAGCCGTCACCGGCAACAACGTACGTATAGTGATCGATTAGCTCGAAGTCAGGTTGATTGAAGCGGGTGGCCAACCAGCGTTCCGCGATCGCCATTCCTACGCCATTCGCCAGGCCCTGACCCAACGGCCCAGTGGTAGTTTCAACTCCGGGGGTATGCCCGTATTCCGGATGACCTGGGGTGCGGCTTCCCCACTGCCTAAATTCCCTGATGTCATCAAGGGAAAGATCGAAGCCACTAAGATGCAACAGCGCGTACAGCAGCATGCTGCCGTGGCCCGCAGAAAGCACAAACCGATCACGGTTTGGCCACTTCGGGTCCGCTGGGTCAAACGAGAGAAAGCGCGACCACAACACCACACCAGCTTCCGCCATACCCAGCGGCATACCCGGGTGCCCAGAGTTCGCACGTTGCACGGCATCCATCACCAGCCCGCGCACCACGTTCGCACACAGGCGCTCGCTCTGGATACCCATCAGCTTTGCCGACTCACCGTTGCACCCAATCAATGTCAGTCATCGCGGCCAATCTCACCTCCAATCGCACTGGCGGCCGAGGTGGCCGCCAGCCGCCGAAGTGCCGCGACCGGCGCCGCAAACGGCATATCTGAAAGGTCTCTGTACTTCCGCAACACATGGTATACGAGCAACAGTTGCGTCAGCGCCAGCGGATGGCTGTGCCGCACCGCCAACTTGTCTTGATAATCACCAAACTCTTCCTCATCAACGGGCTGCAAATCCGGGAGGTGCTGCCAGATTGCCAACTCAAGCTCAGCAGCTTTTTCAGCCGTCACCCCGCCTTCGATTTCAAGAAAATCCACCGGGCGACCGTTATCCCGTCCCAGCTGCAAGCTAATATCCGCAGACGACCCCCTGTCGTTGTCGAATAGATAGCTTAAGTCCGGATGCGGTATTGTCGGCCGCAGAACCAGGCTCACATTCAGATTAGCGCCAGCATCCTCAACGGATGACCCCTCCGGCGGATAAAAGCGCACCACTATGTCGGCGAATTCCCGCTGCGGCATAATACTCTTCGCCGTATCTTCTCTCCGCTTCGCCAGCGAGGCGCGCACCTGTTCCACTGTATAGCCTCTGTTGGCAGTGTCGCGCTTAATTTTCCACAGTTCGCGCAGCTCGTCCGCCGGGTCTAGGAAGACTTTCACATCATAAAAACCGCGCAGCACAGGCGTAGCGAATCCAAGCAAACCCTCGACAATAACCACCTCTGCCGGCTCCACGTACTCCGGCCGGACCAATGAGCCGTTCGAGTGATCATAAACAGGCTTTAGAATCGGCTGTCCATAGTGCAGCCGTTCCATGTGAAGCTGCATTATGTCTAGGTGGTTGCTCTGCGGATGGAGGGCAGACACTCCCATCGCGGCGCGTTCATAACGGTCGTACCTGTGGTAATCATCGCTACACACATGCGTGACGCGCTCGGTTCCCAGTATATTCACCAAGCCTTGCGTCACCGTAGTCTTGCCGGCAGCGCTATCGCCAACGATGCCGATAATAATTGGCCGCTGTGCGCTCATTTTGTGACCTCGAAACTGACTTCTGCCCAGAGGTCCATAGCCTCGCGAAGCTCGGCGCAGCCCTTGGCGGCGTGCTCCAAGGTCTGCCCCGACGCAATGGCCTCAGTGGCCACTCGGTTGGCCGTGGCTCCGGCCCGGCTACCGCGTGGGTGCCCATGCGTGCCACCGCCAAACAACCAGAAGGCGTCGTTCCCGTAAATCTGATGTAGTTCAGGAATATGATGCACATGGATTCCCCCGGACGCAGTCGGCCACGCCGTCTTCAAACCGCCGAAATCCTGTTCAAAGTAGATTCCCCGCTCATGATTTACAGGCACAACGCGTTCGCGCAGAAAATCAATGATGCCTAGGGTATCGTTCCACGAGCCTTCCAGCTTGCCCACCACAGTACCGGTGTGCAGATGGTCCCCTCCCGTCAGCCGCAACCACTTGGCCACCACTCGCATGTGGATTCCGTGATTGATCTGGCGCGTGAAGACAGCGTGCATCGCACGGTGGCAATGCACAATCATGTCCAGTTCGCGCGCGCGTTTGAAGAAGTCGGCCGAGGCGGCGAAACCGGCGGTCAGGAAATCGAACATGCACATTCGCGCACCGAGGCTGTGCGCATACTCCAGCCGCCGCAAACATTCCTCAGTCGAACCGGCAGTACAGTTGTGCCAATGGCCCTTGAATTCAGCGCTCTCATTCATGACATTCTGTACCGCCTCTTGGGCATACATGAAACGGTCTCGCCAGCGGCTAAAAGGCTGGCTATTCATATTCTCATCGTCTTTGGTCGTATCAAGACCGCCCACAAGACACTCGTAAATGATGGTGGCATACGCCTTCGGAGGCAGTCCCAATTTCGGTTTAACCGTGCCGCCGACCAGCGGCCGATCCCACTTGTCCGACCACACCCGTTCGTCATAGATACCGACACCCGGCCCGGGAAAGGTCTTCACCAGTGCGACCGGAATACGCATGTCCTCAAGACGCAAAGCGCTCACGGCTTTGAATCCGAACACATTGCCGACAATCGAGGACATGATGTTCACCACGCTGTTCTCCTCGAATAGGTCCAGTGGATACGCGATAAAAGCGATGTCCTCCTCAATTCGATAGACTTTCGCCTTGTAGAAATCAAGGTCGGTAAGGTGACGCGACCACACCTCTGTCCAGGTACCGGTAGACGATTCCGCTGCCACCGCCGCCGCCGCCTCAATTACATCCACGCCCCCCTTGGGTTGAATGCGAAAGGCACACAATAGGTCAGTGTCCGCAGGAACATATCCGGGCACATAATAATCGCGTGCATACGCGCGCACCCCCGCCTTGTACTTCTCACTAACCTTCGCGCTCACCGGCCCACCGGATGTTGTTGTCGTGTTTGCCACTATGCTCTCCCTTCGCTGTTTGGTGCCCCACGCCCAATACGCGCAGAGGCGGTCTTCAATTCCTATTCTAATAAGGTATATCGCTAATCTGACGAAGCTTCTCCCAGCGATGATGCGATTCAACCATGCGCCATGTGCCCGAACGCGATCGCGTAACCACCGAGGTGGTCACTGCGCCATCGCGCGTGTAACGCACGCCTCGCAGAAAGTCCCCTTCGGTGATTCCGGTCGCGGCGAAATAATGATCATTCCCGCCGACCATTTTCTCAGTAGAAAACTTGCCATCCAGGTCTAGACCGGCCTTCATTACGCGCTTGCGTTCCGCGTCTGACTGCGGAGCCAATCGCGCCTGAATCTCTCCCCCGAACCCGCGCATCGCGCAGGCTGTGGCTACGCCTTCTGGAGTGCCCCCAATACCCATCAAGGCGTTCACGCCGGTTCCGGGCAGCGCGGTCATTAGAGCGGGGGCCACATCGCCATCAGTAATCAGTCGGACGCGCGCACCGGCTTCCCGCACAGCGGCAATTTTCTGCGCATTTCGCGCCCGATCTAGAATCACCACCGTGATCTCTTCCATGCGCATGCCTTTCGCCCCCGCTATGGCATGCAGGTTCTCCGCAACCGAGGCGTCGAGGTCAACTTTTCCCGATGCGGTCGGGCCTACCACCAGTTTGTCCATGTAAAACGCCGGTCCCGGTTGGTACATGGTGCCGCGCTCAGAAACCGCAAGCACCGCGAGGGAATTGTGCACGCCTTTGGCGAGCAGATTGGTTCCTTCGACCGGATCCACTGCAACATCCACTTGCGGCCCGCTGCCATTGCCAACACTCTCACCGTTGAAAAGCATAGGCGCGTTGTCTTTCTCACCCTCGCCAATAACAATCGTCCCGTCCATCCGCACCGTGCGCAGCAACACACGCATCGCATCCACAGCCGCGCGATCGCCAGATTCCTTCTGGCCCATGCCCACCCAGCGCGCGGCCGCCAGCGCAGCGGCCTCGGTCGCGCGAACCAGTTCCAAGCCTAAATTACGGTCGGGTTTTTCACTCATGGCCACCACCATTTAATGCCCTCGTGAATACGCACATCACTACACCAATGCTATCGCATGCGGGCTCGCTATCCTACATGCGCCCGAATGGTTCGCATTAACGAAAAGGATGGTCACGCGGCTACCCATTTGGGTGGCTCACGCTCACACGCACCCAGCCCTCACCATTGTGGTAAATCATATGTGCCCTTCCGTAAATACCGTGGTCTCTACTTACATGTACAACCTTGAAGGTTGGAGTAAGAGTTGAGCCGCGGTAGCATCAGCCCTTCTTAGACCAACCCAGTCAAAGGCGCACAGGTGCGCGAACCTACAGACAGCTCACCCAAGCACCATGTTGCAGGATTATTAATTCTCTGAAAGCAAATCCAATTACTTTCCCATTAGGTACGTTTTTGACGCCATAACCGAGGAGGACAATAACGGGTCATGCGGCCCCTCAGTAACATGCCTGGAAAATGTCACAGATTCAAATCAGGAAATGAGCTATTCGTTAAGTCGTTCACCCCACGCTGCACGGGTAGCTGAATCCATGCACAAAACCGGAGTAGCGATTCGTAATTTCGCGATATTAGCGACTACATGAGCAATCAGGTCGCCTTCCGGATTTCAGCCGTCGCACAGCGGATCAGGTTTAGCGTTCCAGGAACTTACGAGTAGCTTCCGTGCGGTTTGACACCTCAAGACGCCGGTAAATATTCTGCAAGTGAAACTTCACCGTGTTCTCCGAGATGTGCAACCGCGAGGCCACCTCGGCGTTGCCCATACCCTCGGCAACCAGCGAGAGTACCTCGGTCTCGCGCTCAGACAGCGCAGCGGGCCCAGCGTCACGGGCATCGTACAGCCAGCGCCGCGCAGCCGCCGGGAAGACTAGCTGCCCGTCCGCCGCCTGCCGGATGGCATTCACCGTGCGTTCAGGAGGGTCCGTTTTCAAGACAAGCCCGTCAGCTCTGGCAGCCATTACCGATTGCAGTGTCTGCCCATCATCATACGCGGTCAGGATGAGCACCTTCGTCCCGGCATGTTTTTCGCGAATGCGCTGGAGACAAGTCAAGCCGTCCATATACGGCATGCGAATGTCAACTACAGCCACATCCGGCCGAAAGCGCTCTACTGCGTCGAGCAAGCGTTCACCATCGGTGGCAGTGGCGACCACGCGGATGCCTTTCTGTCCGCCAAGCAAACTACGTAGCCCCTCCAGTACCAGCGCGTGGTCATCGGCCAGAACAACCCGGACCACGTCAGGCATGCAGCGGAACCTCAACCGATACTAATGTCCCAGCCTTCGGAGCACTCTGCACAGCGAGCGTGCCGCCAACGAGCCTAACACGCTCACGCATGCCCACGAGTCCGAGTCCATACTCCGATTCAACCGAATCATCCTCGCAAGACCGTCCTGGTCGGAAACCCGCCCCATCATCTTGAATCCGTAGGTAAATCATTCCATTTATTACTGCGATGGACACGCGTTGTTCCGTGGTTCCGGAGTGCCTATACGCATTCCATAAGGATTCCTGGCAAATTCGATACAACACGATTTTCGCATCGAGTCGCACTTCCTTCGGCACATCATCGCCGGTGGTAAGTTCTATCCGGCAGCCAGTGAGATTTTCGTGCTGCACAATTAACCCCCGCAAGATGTCCACCAAACCACGAGTCGTAAAGTCGGGAGGCCGAAAAGATCCAGCGAACACACGTATTTCGCCGAGAGCCGCGCCGGCGAGCCCGGCCAGGCGACGTAGAAACTGATCCAGCTCCGCCTTCTTTATCCGATCTCCACGCTCCAGCCGGCTCTGCATTACGCTTATCTGGGACTGCGCCGCGAACAATTGCTGTACCGGACCATCATGCAGGTCAAGAGCCATGCGGCGCAACTCCTCCTCGGTGACCGCCAGGATGTCGCCGCCGAGCGCAACCCCTTCCAGCGAAGCATTATCACTTTCCTTGTTGCCGTTCTGCGTGTCCATTCTAGCCATTATAGCGGCAGTCTCAGTATCCCATGCGCGCAACATGCTGCCGGTCATAACGCCAATCTTTACACACCTTCACGTGCGTGCTTAGATGGACTTTCACACCGAGCATGTTAGCTATTTCACGCCGCGCACGCGTTCCAATCCGTTTTAGCATTTCCCCCCGTTTTCCGATGACGATGCCTTTGTGCCGTTCGCGTTCCACCTCGATGGTGGCGGAAATGCGCGCGACAGCACCATCAGATTCATCGAACGCTTCAACTTCCACACCCACACCGTGTGGTATCTCCTTTTGCAGGTAATACAGGGTGGCTTCCCGCAGTAGCTCTCCGGCCAACTCCCTCATTCTAGTGTCCGTCACCTGGTCTTCAGGATAATAGCGCGGCCCTTCCGGAAGCTCGTCTGCAAGTTGCTCCAGCAGCTCGGAAATGTTGTCGCCCCGCGTCGCCGAGACCAGCATCCAGGCAGCCTGCGGGGCCAGCGCGCGAAAGGCCTCAGTGTGCGGCAGCACATCGCCAGCCCGCAGCCGATCACTCTTGTTCATCCCCAGCACCAGCGGCTTTTCTCCTGCATCCATGCGCAGCCTGCTCACGACATTTCTGTCCCCTCCGGTCGGCATGTATGAGATATCCGTCACCCAGAGCACCACATCCGCATCCCTCAAAGCCTGGATGGCATCCGCGAGCATGCTCTTCCCGAGCGCATGGCGCGGCCGGTGTATTCCGGGGGTGTCGCAGAACACAAACTGTTCGTGCGCGGTGGTGTGAATGCCACGTTGCAGCCGCCGAGTGGTCTGCGGTTTCGGCGAAACTATTGCGATCTTCTGTCCAATGACGGCATTAATCAGCGTGGATTTACCCACGTTTGGCCGTCCCACTACGGCGATAAAACCGGATTTGAAGCCGGTCGATTCAGCATTCACGATACAGCGCCAATGGTGGTACACTCACCTTGGAGAGATGGCGATGGCAAACATTACCGAAAATCCTGACCTCGATGGGCTGACGCTGCTGGGCCGCGACGCGCAACCCTCCCGCCGCCTGGAGACTTTCCCGAACCGGCATCCGGACCGAGATTACACCATCAAGCTGCGCACCAAGGAGTTCACCTGTGTTTGCCCAGCCACCGGTCAGCCCGACTTCGCCGCGCTGACCATCGAATACGTCCCCGTTGAGCGCATATTGGAGTCGAAGTCGCTGAAACTTTACCTGTGGTCCTTCCGCAATGAGGGCATCTTTCACGAACACGTCGCCAACACAATTCTCGACGACCTTGTGCAGGCGCTCGAACCGCGCTGGTGCAAGGTCACGGCGGCATTCTCGACGCGGGGCGGTATTGGCATCACCGTCGATGCCGAGCATCAGCGCCCGCACGCTTGAGTCACAACCGGATTCTCGGAACCGCCACGTGACTCCCGCTTGCGTTCTCGAACCGCCGCCCACATGCGGCAGAACGCGCATGATCCGGGCGCGGTCGTCGGCTGGCCGCATCTCTCGCATGACCTGAGCCCTTCATCATCCTTCGCGCCGGCGAAGTAGCCGTCCTCGCGCGCCTGCAGGAACGAAAGGTAAAATTGCAACTTGGAGCCCGGACGCTCCGCTTCAAGCCGGCCCAGCAATTCCTTGTAGTAAATCGTGTTGGCTCCAACGGAAAACGGGCACTCAGCATACAGATAATCGATTCCGCGAAGCAACGCGTAGGCCGCGGTCTCACGCTCGTAAAAGCGACAGAGCGGCTTGACCTTGCGCACAAAGCCGGCGTCGGTTGCCGGCAGCACAGGTGCTTGACGCGCCAGATAACCGGTCTGCCAATGCAGCGTGTTCTGGAAAAGCACCGCGGCCTCGTCGTCAAGATTGTGACCTGTTAGCAGAACCGCGTAGCCTCCCTCGCGCGCCACGTAGTTCATGATGTAGCGCTTGCTCACGCCGCAGACCGAGCACGGTTTGTCTTTGCCACGCCGGGTGAGTTGTGCCAATTCTGGAATTGTCGCGCCATATTTGCGGTGCACGTCGACGGTAATGAGATGTGCGCCGTGCGCATCAGCGAATTTTCGCGCGCAGGCTTGTGAGCGCTGACCGTACTGCATATCCCCATCAATTCCAAGCTCGATATAGAGCCCATCGGCTGCAAATCCGAGCCGCAGAAGTATGTCCCAGAGCGCGAGCGAATCCTTGCCGCCGGAAACCGCGAGCAGCACGCGTTCGTCGCGAGCAAACATTTTGTATTTCTGTATGAACCGCTCAGTTTGCTCCGGGACCCACTGTAAAAAATGTTCGCAGCATAGCGCAAGCTTGTGCTGCCGCATGTTGATGACCGCCTTCTGGCCACACTTGCGGCAGCGCATCAATTATCCCCGCCGCTCACCACCGCCACCAGCCGATAACTCTCGCCCGCTTCCACAATACGATCGTCCGTGACCAGCTCGCCGCAAAGCACACACAAGTACAGCTCCGGATTCAAATCAACTGCCTGCAACGAGGCGCGTACTGTCTGCCCGGCCGCCACCCTATATTCTTTTCCGCGAAGTTCAAAAACAGCGTTAGGCGCTATGTCTTTACCCGGTTCCATCGGCCTGCCCTGCCCACAGCCGGTTTCTAGCCGAGTCCCCGGTCAAGATGCCGCCGCGATTTTACGTGCGATTTGCTCTAATGCGAGAGCCAGGTCGGTCAGGGCTGGAATTCGCACCACCGGCAGATAATTGTCCGCTCGCAGCACAGCACTAGAATGCCCACAACCTTCTCCCTCGAGATGCACGCTGGCGGCCACGCGGCTACCAGGGAAATCGTTCGCATCCCCACTCGCGAAAACTGTTGGCGCAATCGCCAGGTCAAGCTCGCGCAACAGGAATGTAACCGCCGACCCGTCATCGCACAGCCCGATTGCATCCGCGCGTGGGTGCTGCAACCCGCTCTTCACCATCCAATCAAGCGCCGCCATCCCATCGTAAACGCGGCCGTAATCGTGCACCGCCCGCGCCGGAATGAAAATCCCCCTCCCGGCAGCCAAGGCCACGCCGTAGCGCACGAAGATTACCGGGCCGCAACAGTCGGCGCCAAGAGAGGCAAATGCTTCCGCGCCATCGCCGCTAAGAAGGAAGTTGTGCTCTCTGTGTTGAACGAAATGCGCCTGCAGTTTCTCGATTGGAGGGGTCAGCGCCGCCACCGCAATCACACCCTTGGGCCGGCCGCCACGACCTCCGCAGAGACATCGTCTGCAAACTGCTCGAAGTTGGTCACAAACCGCGCCGCAAGGTCCAGCGCCTGCGCGTCATACGCATCTTTATCAGCCCACGAATCGCGCGGGTTGAGCACCCCGGCCGGAACTCCGGGGCACTTTACCGGCATGTTCACTCCGAACAGCGGATGCTCCTCGGTCTTTGTCTTCGCGAGCTCACCTTCGAGCGCGGCGTCCACCATAGCGCGCGTGTACGCGATTTCCATGCGCGCGCCCACCCCATATGCGCCTCCACTCCAGCCGGTATTCACCAGCCATGCCGCCGTTCCATGCTTGCGCATCTTTTCTCCGAGCATTTTCGAATAGACGGAGGGATGCAGCACCAGAAAAGGTGCGCCGAAGCAAGCCGAGAATGTGGCCTCCGGCTCACTGACCCCGCGCTCTGTGCCTGCCACCTTGGCCGTATAGCCGGAAAGGAAATGGTACATTGCCTGTTCCGGGGTCAGGCGACTGATTGGCGGCAGCACCCCAAACGCATCCGCCGTCAAAAAAAGCACATTGCGCGGATGCCTGCCTTGCCCGCCGCGCACATGGTTTGGGATGAATTGAATCGGATACGAAGCGCGCGTGTTTTCCGTGATTATCGCGCTATCCAAATCAAATTCGCGCGTATTCGCGTCCATGTCAACGTTTTCTAGGATGGTGCCGAAGCGACTCAACGTGGCGAATATCTCCGGCTCAGCCTCCGGTGAAAGGCGGATGACCTTGGCATAGCATCCGCCCTCGAAGTTAAATACACCACTATCGCTCCAGCCATGCTCATCATCGCCAATCAAGCCACGGTTCGCGACGGCCGACAGCGTAGTTTTTCCCGTGCCCGACAATCCGAAAAAGATCGCAGTCTCACCGTCCTCGCCGACATTGGCGGAGCAGTGCATCGGCAACACCCCGGCACCCGGTAAGAAATAATTCAGTACGGAAAAGATAGATTTCTTTATCTCGCCCGCGTAGCGCGTGCCTACTATCAGCACGGTCCGCTCTCCCAGGTTAAGCACTATCCCCGCTTTAGTACGCGTGCCGTGGCGTTGGTTATCCGCACCCATCCGTGGCGCATGCAGCACGGTGACGTCAGGGCGAAAGTCCTTCAAATCATCCTCGAGCGGCTGCAGAAACATGTTGTGTACGAACAGCGACTGCCATGCGCCTTCGGAGATCACGCGCACCTTCAAGCGATTCTCCGCGTCAGCGCAAGCATACACATCCATGACGTACAGCGTGCTCTGCCCCAGATAGGCCTGTACATCAGCGCGCATCGCAGAAAATTGCTCGTCCTCCAGTGCCACGTTGGCATTCCCCCACCAGACATCTTCGGCCGTACTGGCCTCACGCACGAGGAAGCGGTCATTTGGTGAGCGGCCTGTATGCGGGGTGGTGACAGCGTGGAACGGGCCCGAGTTAGTGAGTTTCCCCTCGCCGCTGCGCACAGCAGCCTCCACCAGAGCTGCCGGTGTCAGGTTCCAATGTTGTTCGGCATGCGCCAATCCGAAAGCGTCTAGCCCGTGTGTGCTTCGTATCATAGTATCAGCTCCTTTTCCCCATCATTGCAGAAATGTTGCGCTCAGAACCCCATATTTTTCAGCGTATCCAGCGTAGCCCGCACCGATGCCGCCGATTTCCGCAGCATGCCGCGCTCTGTTTCGTTCAATTCAACTTCAATAACCTTCTCGACCCCCCCGGCGCCGAGTACGGCCGGCACACCCACAAACATATTGCTCAACCCGTACTCTCCTTCCAGATAGGCGGTTACCGGCAGCACGCGCTTCTGGTCCTTCAGGATGGCCTCCACCATCTGGATTGTGCCAGCGGCGGGGGCGTAATATGCAGAGCCATCGCCGAGCAGCTTGACGATTTCTCCGCCGCCCTTTCGCGTGCGCGCCACAATTGCCTCGATCTTTTCCTGCGCGAGAAACTCGGTCAAAGGAATGCCGCCGATGGATGTATAACGCGTCAGCGGCACCATATCATCTCCATGCCCGCCCAGCACCATCGCCTGGACATCGCGCACCGAGACCCCTGTTTCCATGCCGATAAACGCTCGGTAGCGGGCAGTGTCAAGCACACCGGCCTGTCCCATCACTCGGTTTTTCGGGAAACCCGACACTTTGTGCCCAAGATAGACGATGGCATCCAGCGGATTAGTGACGTAAATAAGAATCGCCTTTGGCGAGCGCGCCACCACTTTCTCGGTCACATCGCGCGCGATTTTCGCATTCGTGTAAATCAGGTCCTCGCGCGACAGGCCTGGCTTACGTGGGATGCCCGCAGTAATCACCACTACATCAGATTCCGCAGTATCGTCATATTCAGAGGTGCCGGTCACGCGCACGTCCACGCCTTCCACCGGGGCGGCCTCGGCCAGGTCAAGCGCCTTTCCTTTTGTTTTGCCCTGAAGCGCCTCGATGTCAACGAGTACCACATCAGCCAGCTCTTGCGCCACCGCCCGATGCGCAGCCGTCGCACCGACAAAGCCTGCCCCAATGATAGAAAGTTTCTTGCGCACAATTGTGCCGCCAACACCCTCAGGCTAGAGCCTGACCGATCTCACCCGCTTAACTTTTCCCGTTGTGATGCACGGCAGCCACCCTTCCATCGGCCGCCCGCACAGCGGTAAATGCCGAGATCGCAACCGCCAGCATGTCATCGTCCGGGTCGCGAGTAGTCAGTCGCTGCAGCGCAAGAGTCGGGCGCACCAGCAGGCGCACAAAACCGATGTGCATGTTTCTGCCGGTCAAACGCAGGTATTCATAAGCCAGCGAGGCCAACACCGGCAGCAGCAGCAATCGGGTACCCAAGCGCCACAGCAATGGCAAAGGACCAAAAGCGGCAAATATCAAAACCGAAAGCACGATCACCACCAGTAGAAATGCCGTCCCACAGCGGGGATGCTCCCGCGGAAACCGCGCCACCGACTCGGGCGTTAGTTCCGCGTCAGCCTCAAACGCGTGAATCGTTTTGTGCTCTGCTCCGTGGTAGCCGTAGATCCGCCGAATATCCGGCACGAAACCAATCGCCCAGATGTACCCCACCACCAGCCCCAACCGCGCGAAACCCTCCAGTAGGTTTCCCGCGCCTACCGACAAGCCAACCCATTCTTCCCCGGCCTGCCCCAGCGCCGCGGGGAGCAAGAAAAACAGCCCGATGCCAAGCATCAGCGAGATTGCCATTGTTCCCCACGCCAGCGAGCCCTCGTAATCCGCTTCCTCGCCTCCCGCGACAGAGGCTGAGTACATCAGGCTGCGCACGCCCAGCCCGAATGCGTCCACCAGCCCGACGACCCCGCGCACAAATGGAGTTCGAGCAATGCGCCCGCGAAGCGGACCTGTGAGGGTCTGCGTGAATAGCTCAATCTTGCCGTCCGGGTTGCGCACTGCCACGGCCATGGCCCGTGCGTTGCGCATCATCACCCCTTCGATCACCGCCTGTCCACCATAAATTGGATTCTCGGTCTGCATGATAGCTCTCACAAAAAATAGGGTAAGCGCCTGCACTCACCCACGCGAAGCATTCTACAGCCACAGCGAGCGAGCGTCAAGTAGACGCACTGCCGATTATGTTATACTGCCGATGCAGTCATTTTTGCAACGCAACTTCACCCGCGCGAATATGTTCTAACAGCCGGGACGGCGGAGAAACCCTGAATTTGAGCGACACGTCCCCGAAAGATGCCGTGCTCGTAAAACGCGCTAAGAAAAACCCGCAGGAGTTCGGCGCGATATACGAGCGCTACGTCACGCGAATCTTCAATTACGTGTACTACCGCACCGGCAACGCCCACGACGCCGAAGATTTGACAGCGCGCGTTTTCGTGCGCGCGATGAATCATATCCCCGCGTACAAAGAGCGCGGTCTGCCTTTTTCCGCATGGCTGTATCGCATCGCCCACAACCTTGTGGCAAACTGGCACCGAGACGGCCAGCGCCGTCAGCTGCTGCCGCTCCATGGGCACATCTCAGCGGACTCCGACGCCGAGCAGCCCGACCAGGTCACTGAAAGAAACGAACAGACGGCGATGCTTCTGGAAGCAATCCGCACGCTGCCCGGCGACCGTCAGGAACTGCTAATCTTGAAATTCGTGGAACGGCTTCCAAACGCTGAGATAGCGCGCATGATGCGGCGCAGCGAGGGTGCGGTGAAAAGCCTGTACCATCGCACCCTCCTGGCCCTGCGCAAAGAACTCTCGAATGGGAATATGACCCATGACTGACAGCAAAACCGAAGCATCCCCGATGGAGGGTGAAGCCCCCGCCACAAAAGCTAAACGCTCTCTGTTTGCAGACTTGCTGGCCACCTCACATGCCATAAAGCGAGTTCTGGCGCCCGTCGATGTGCGTCCATCCTTTGTCAGCAGACTTGCCGACGAGCTCAATGCCAACGTCGAGAATGCCCGCGCCGCCTTAGTGCGCCGCCAGCAACGCCACGAGAGGGTGAAGTGGACCGTCATCGGCGCGGGTCTCATGTTCTATTCCCTTACATTAGGCGTGGTTCTCATTCGGATCGTGCGCTGGGCCTTGAGCCGCATGCGGCAATCATCGCCCACCCACGGCAGTTAATCGCCTTGCGCACACCCATCGACGCAGCCGTAAAACCGGCCTCCGCCCGGGCAGATGTACGCGCCAGCCTTCCTGATGGCCGTGTGCTCAGCGCGCCGCAAGGCGTCACCGTCGAGAGCATGATCCGGGCATCAGCGCTTCCTGGCGAAATACCCACCGTTGCCGCGCTGGTGGACGGCGAGCTCGCTGAGCTTACCACCTCACTGCGGCGCGACGCCGCCCTGCAGCCCGTCACCATGGCTAGCGCGGACGGGATGCGCGTCTATCGGCGCTCGCTTTCCTTCATGCTCATCACCGCGGCGCGCGAGCTCTTCTCCGACGTCGCTGTCTTTATTGACCACTCGGTTTCAAACGGCGGCTATTTCTGCCATGTCACCGGCAGAAATCCTTTCAGTAAGAATGAACTGGGCATCATCAAAACCAGAATGCGCGAAATCGTCTCGGCAGACGAACCAATAACCCGGCGGGAAGTGTCGCTGCCAGAGGCAATAAAGATATTCGAGAAGAATCACGATGACGACAAAGTGCGTCTGCTGCGCTACCGCGAGAAACCCAGCCTGGTCATCTACTCGCTGCGCGAAATGCGCGACTACTTTCACGGCTACATGGTGCCGAGCACCGGATACCTGCCTTACTTCGACCTGACAGCCGCCGGAGACGGCTTCATCCTCTGGTACCCACGCCGCCGGGACCCGACTAGGCTGCATCCGCCGGCGGCGCCCTCACCGCTTTTTGCCGCCTTTCAGGAATACGGCGGCTGGTTGCGCATGCTCGGCGTCCACAACGTCGGCGGCCTGAATGAAGCGATAGAAAATGAGCGCATCCACGAGTTATCGCTGGTCGCCGAGGCCCTGCATGAACAGCACATTGCCAGGATTTCCACCGAAATCGCCGCGCTGCATCCCCGCCCCCGACTGGTGCTCATAGCCGGGCCGTCGAGCGCCGGCAAGACAACATTCAGCAAACGGCTCACTGTGCAATTGTTGGCGCACGGCATCCGCCCATTTCATATGGGCGTGGATGATTTTTTCGTTGACCGCGAAAAGACGCCGCTGGACGAAAACGGCGACCTCGACTTCGAATCCCCGAACGCTATCGACATTCACCGCTTGAACCGGGACCTGCGCGCGCTCGCCGGCGGTGAGGAAGTGGCACTTCCGCGTTACAATTTCATGACCGGTAAGAGCGAACCCGGCCCGACGCTGCGGCTGGGCGCGGGCCACGTCATTCTGCTGGAGGGCATCCACTGCCTGAACCCTGACCTGATTACGCGCGTGCCTGACGAAAGCGTTTATCGCATTTTTGTTTCCGCACTGACGCAGCTCAATCTTGACCGGCACAATCGCGCCTCCACCACGGACACACGCCTGATTCGGCGCCTGGTGCGCGACGCCCACCAACGCGGATGGTCACCCCGGGAAACCATCCAGCGCTGGGAAAGCGTGCGCCGGGGAGAAAAGCGCCACATAATTCCGTACCAGCAAAACGCGGACACAATGTTTAATTCCGCACTGGCGCATGAACTCGCGGTGTTGCGTCCACTGGCCGAACCGTTATTGCTGCAGGTGCAGCCGCGCACCTCGGCACGCGTCGAAGTAAAACGACTGCTCGCGTTGCTGCAATGGTTTCGACCCTGCCCCGCTGACGTCGTACCCGGTAATTCAATATTGCGGGAGTTCATCGGCGGTTCGGCTCTGAAGGATTTCAGCGCATGGGATTTGCGGCACGCCGGTACGCACGGAGAATGACCGCTCCGATGCCAACCCTCTCCAACGAAGACAAACTCGAATTACTTTATTGGATGAAGCTCACCCGCGCGGTGGACGATCGCACCGAGGCCCTATTCAAACAAGGCAAAATCCCGGGAGTGATTTTCTCGCAGCGCGGGCACGAAGCCATCGCCGTGGGCGCGGCATACGCGCTGCAAGAATTGGACGTCGTCGCTCCGATGCATCGCGACCTCGGCGCTTACCTTTTGCGCGGGATGTCTCCGGGGAGGGTGTTCGCGCAGGCAATGGCGCGCAGCGGAAGCCCCAGCCGCGGCCGCGATGCGAACACGCATAGCTTCGGTGACCTTTCGCTGGGAATCATCGGTTACATCAGCCATCTTCCGCAATCTATGCCGCTCACTGTGGGGGCTGCATTCGCGTTCCAATACCGCGGCGAACCGCGCGTGGCACTCACTTTCACGGGCGATGGCGCTTCGTCCGAGGGCGCGTTTTCGGAGAGCCTAAACCTGGCTGCAGTACTTAATCTACCGGCTGTGTTCGTGCTGGAAAACAATCGCTACGCGTACTCCACACCGACCCGGCACCAGTACGCCGTCTCGCAACTGGTGCAGCGCGGGGACGCGTTCGGGATACCCGGCGTAAGCGTGCAGGGCAACGACGTGTTGGCGGTGTGGCAGGCGGTGACAGAAGCGGCCGCCCGGGCACGCTCAGGCGCCGGGCCCACTCTTATCGAGGCTCACACTATGCGCATGCGCGGGCACGCGATCCACGACCCGGCCGATTACGTCCCCTCCCAACTACTGCAAGAATGGAAGGCTCGCGACCCGATAATCACTTTCTCGAAATCCTTGCGCGAGAACGCAGTTCTCGATAACGCCGTGGAGACTCAGATGGATGCCAGAGTGCGGCAGGCAGTGGACGAGGGCGTGGCATGGGCGGAGGCCAGCCCGCTTCCCGAGGCAGAGACTGTTACCAACGGCGTTTATGCCTGAGATTACTTTCCTTCAGGCCATCAATCAGGCGCTGTTTCAGGAAATGCGCGCGGACGAGAGGGTGTTCGTTATCGGCGAGGACGTGGGAGAGTTCGGCGGCGCGTTCAAAGCCACCGCCGGTCTGTACACAGAATTCGGTCGCCGCCGGGTGATTGACACGCCCATGTGCGAATACAGCTTCAGCGGCCTCGCCAATGGCGCCGCGCTGATGGGCTTGCGGCCGGTGGTCGAGTTTCAGTTTGCGGATTTCATCACCACCGCGTTCGATCCGATAGTGCAGTTCGCCGCAACCGAACATTATCGCCAACGCAACCCGGTTCCGGTGGTCTTCCGCGCCCCCTGTGGCGGCGGCGCTCATGCCGGCCCTTTCCACTCACAGAGTCCCGAAGCGTGGTTCGTACACACCGCGGGCCTGAAGGTAGTAATGCCCTCAACCCCGTACGACGCCAAGGGCCTGCTCATCGCCGCAATCCGCGACCCTAACCCGGTCGTATTCCTCGAGCCGAAATACCTGTATCGGCGGCAGAAAGGCGAGGTTCCGGAGGAGAGTTACACCGTGCCACTCGGCCCGGCCGCCCTCCCCCGCACCGGAGATGACCTTTCGATCATCTGCTTCGGCGCGATAGTGCCGGAAGCACTTCAGGCCACGAAAACCCTCGCCGCCGAAGGGATTTCGTGCGAATTAGTGGATGTGCGCACCCTCGCCCCGATGGATACGGAAACAGTGCTGGCTTCGGTGCGCAAAACAGGGCGCGCACTGGTTGTGCACGAGGCGCGCCGCACCGCAGGCGTTGGCGCAGAGATATGCGCCACAATCAGCGAGTACGCCTTCGAATCTCTGGACGCGCCCATTACCCGATTGACCGCACCGGATACGCCGACGCCCTACAGCCCTCCTCTCGAAAAAGCCTATCGACCGGACGCCGAAAGCATCGCCGCCGCCGCCCGGAATCTGGCATCGTACTGAGTTTAGTTCTTGCAGAGAGAAAGGGGTACTTGGCCCGCGTTCGGGTTGCTTCAGCGGCTGATTACATTTCGCATCCAGCCGATGCCTTCAATCTCACATTCGACCACATCTCCCGGCCTGAGAAATTCCGGCGGCTTGCGCGCAAAGCCGACTCCCGACGGGGTCCCAGTGGCGATGATGTCGCCGGGCTCCAGAGTGTGCCCCTGCGAGAGGATGCTTATCGTCTCCGCAACTGAAAAGAGCTGCTCAGAAGTGTTCGCTTCCTGCTTCAATACCCCGTTTACCCAGCAGCGCAAATCCAGATTCTGTGGATCATGAATCTCATCAGCGGTGACAATCCACGGACCCATCGGACAGGCACCGTCCAGACTCTTCCCAAGAAAGAATTGTTTGTGCCTGTATTGTATATCGCGCGCCGTGATATCGTTCAGTACGGTGTATCCGAAAACGTGTTCCAGCGCTACCCCACGCGCGATGTTTTTTCCCTCGCGCCCAATAACCACCGCAAGTTCAACCTCCCAGTCAATTTCGCTGGAGACGGCGGGGTCAAACGGAATGTTCGCATACGGGCCATTCACCGTGGTCGGCGCTTTGGTGAACACCAGCGGATGGCGCGGTTTGGTGCCGGCGTCGCCTTCCGCACCAGAAAGCTCGAGCGCATGCGCGGCGTAGTTCTTGCCGAGGCAAACTAGATTCTTGCGCGGCCGCGGAATGGGCGCACAGAAGCGCACTCGCTCCTGCGGAGTAACCGGAAGGCTTGCAGATTCTCGCCGAAAACGCTCCGCCGCAGCCTGCCCGGCCGCTATCCAATCCAGCATGCCGGCCGGCCACCCATCGGCAGCCGGAAGCAATTGCACCCCCTCAGCGGTGACTACGCCAAGCACTGTCTCTTCATTAATCGCACAGGTGGTCAAGCGCATATTGCATTTCTCCGCACTGCGAGAGTACTTATTGTAACCGAAAACGCACCTACTCCCTCGCCTTCAGGGTATAATTGTAATGAGAAGTGCAGCCGAAAAAAATGACTTCTTTTGACCCCACTGAAGACCAACAGGCATTCATAGAGTCCGTACACAGGTATGCTCAGAGTGACATGCGCAAGCACCTGCGCCCGGCCGACGAGACCGGGGCGGTGCCGGAGCAGGTGCTTGCCGCCGGCTGGGGGCTGGGCTTCGCGCCCGCATCCATCCCGGAGGAGTACGGTGGCTTCGCAAACGAGCAACCTGCCATAACCGCGGCGCTCGCATACGAGGAATTAGCCTGGGGAGATCTCTCCGCGACGCTGCAGATGCTCGCGCCCACCCTGCTGGCATACGCCGTGCGCGAATGCGGAAGCACGGTGCAAAAAGAGACCTTTCTGCCGCAGCTATGCGGTGTGCAGCCGCCCGCGCTGACAGCCGCACTTCTGGAACCCGTACACCAATTCAACCCACGCGCGCTCGAAACCACCGCCAGTATTGCCAACGGCGGCTTCGTTTTGAACGGCGAGAAAGCCTTCGTGCCACTTGCTGACGGCGCCGATACCATTCTGGTGTACGCCGCCAGCGAGGACACCGGCACCGAAGCCTTCCTTGTTCCCAGCGACAACCCTGGCCTCAAAGTTGGTAAGAAAGAAAAACTGATGGGCCTGAAAGCTCTGCCCGCCTTTCGAGTTGCGCTTGATGATTGCAAGCTGCCCGAAAGCGCCCGACTCGGAGAGGGGCTCGGCTTACAGATTGACGCACTGCTGGCACGCTCGAACGTAGCCCTAGCCGCGCTCGCCGTGGGGATTGGCCGCGCCGCGCTCGAATACGCCCGCGATTACGCCAAGGAGCGCGTGGCCTTTGGCGAGCCGATCGCATCGCGCCAGTCCATCGCCTTCATGCTTGCCGAAATGGCGATTGAAGTAGACGCCACGCGACTCATGACCTGGGAGGCCGCCTGGCTGCTGGACCAGGGCGAGGACGCCATCGAGACCTCCATGTTGGCGCGCCATTATGCAGATGAAATGGCGCTGCAGGTGGCCGATAGCGCCGTGCAGGTTCTCGGCGGCCACGGTTACATCCGCGAGCATCCAGTCGAGCTCTGGCTGCGCAACGCACGCGGCTTCGGCGCAATGGACGGCATGGCCATTCTTTGACGGAGTTTTCGCAATGATAGATTTCTCACTCTCACCACGCGCCGAAGAGCAACACAAACTGGCGCAGGGCATGGCCACCAGCATGATGCGGTCGATTTCGCGCGAGACCGACGAGCGCGAAGGCGAACCGCCTTCTAGCTATGTCAATTTCATGTGGCAGGTGACAACCGCGCAAGAGCAGCTAAAGGAGGCTTCGCGCCTGCAGAAAGCTGCTGTTAAAAATGCCGGCGAAACGAAACCACCCAAACCAAGTATCGCTAATATGGTCATGATCCACCTGTATGAGGCGCTCTCGTGGGGAGATGTCGGCCTCTATTTGTCCACACCAAGTTCCGGACTGGCCGGTTTCGCAATCGACTCTGTGGGCACCGCCGAGCAAAAAGACCGTTTCCTGACCCGCTTTCGCGAAGGCGAACCCAAATGGGGCGCGATGGCCATCACCGAGGCGCACGCCGGCTCAGACACCGCCAACATTAAGACCACCGCCCGACTGGACGCAGACACCAATGAATGGGTACTCAACGGCGAGAAGATCTTCATCACTGCTGGAAAGATGGCCGGCAGCCGGCCCGGGGGTCTGGTGGTGGTGTGGGCCACCGTTGACGCCAGCGCAGGGCGCGCCGGGATCAAGTCATTTGTAGTCGAGGCGGGAACACCCGGATTCAGCGTCACCAAGACCGAACACAAACTCGGCATCCGCGCCAGCGACACGGCGGTGCTGGTCTTTCAGGATTGCCGTATCCCATACGACAATATCCTCGGCAGCCCCGAGGTGGTCGACCCCAAGAAAAAAGGCGGCTTCAAAGGGGTGATGAAAACCTTCGACGCCTCGCGCCCGGCCGTAGCCGCAACCGCCATGGGCGTCGCGCGCGCCGCCATCGAGGTCACTCATTCCACATTGAAGAAAGCCGGCGTAACGCCGCGCTACGACGTCCCCCGGCACCAGCTCTCCGCCGTCGAACGCGACCTGATGGACATGCGCGCAAAACACAAGGCTGCCTGGCTGCTGACAAAGCGCGCCGCCTGGATGGCAGACCAGCGCCAGCACAACGCACTGCAGGCCTCCATGTGCAAGGCCAAGGCCGGCAGCGCTGTAACGTGGATCACCCAGAAAGCTGTTGAATTGCTCGGACCCCTCGGATATTCGCGCGAACTGCTGGTGGAAAAATGGATGCGAGACGCCAAGATAAATGACATCTACGAGGGCACCTATCAGATAAACCTGCTCATCGTTGCGCGGCGGTTGCTCGGCTTCTCACGCGAGGAACTGAAGTAACCCGCTCCATGGCTTCCCCGAACCGGTTCCTCCTGCTATAATTCCGCGCCAGACACGCGCACCCGCCGTCAAAGAGTACGCCCATGCCGCTCCCTCTATCCCGGCCTGACCGCACATTCAAGGACTATCTCGGACTTGCATCCCGCGGTTTCTGCATGGGCGCGGCTGACATCGTGCCGGGCGTTTCCGGCGGCACCATGGCCTTTATCCTAGGTATTTACCATGAGCTGCTCGATTCCATTAAGGCCGCTGATGCGAAATTTCTGCGACTGTTGTTTAGCCTCAGGCTCCGCGAAGCGGCGCACCATCTCCCGTGGCGTTTTTTGCTTTCGCTGGCCGCGGGTATTATTTTGGCTATTTTCTCGCTGGCGCATTTTCTGGAGTCGCAGCTGGTGCAGCACCCCACCCGCGTTTGGGCCTTCTTCTTCGGACTGGTACTGGCCTCCGTGGTAACCGTCAGCCGCAACGTCTCTAGCTGGAACCCTGCCACAATAACCGCAGCGCTTATCGCGCTCGCCGGCGCGTACCTTCTGGTCAGCGCTACCGCGGCGCACACTCCCGAGACCGTTTGGTTTCTTTTCCTTAGCGGCGCGCTGGCCACAGTCGCAATGATTCTACCCGGAATATCCGGGGCGTACATTCTGGTATTGCTGGGAAAATATCGCTTCGTTCTGGCGGCGGTCAACAACCGTGACATTTTAACCCTTGCGGTTGTTCTCGCAGGTGCCGCGCTCGGCTTGGCCACATTCGCGCGCTTTTTGAGTTGGCTTTTCAGCCGATATCACGATCTTACCGTGGCCGCCCTGACCGGCCTTATGCTCGGTTCGCTGCGCAAAGTTTGGCCGTGGAAAAATACGGCCAATAACACCGAACTCGCGCTTCCCGCTGCGCTTGATACCGAGGTTGCCATCACAATTACAATCGGAGCAGTCGGGTTTCTAGCCGTGCTCCTGCTCACCTGGCTGGCAGCGCGTCGCCAGCAACCCGCCGCCGCACATTAAACATGGAAGTCATCGCCTTGCCGCATTCCACCCTGGTTTGGTTGGCGCTGCTCGCCGGCGCTGCAACTGCACTGAAGTTAGCGCTGGCTTCTCATCAGCGTGCCGGCATCACCAGCGCCGACCGCACGCTCGTGGTCACATTCGTCGGTGTAATGGATGTTCAAGCGGTGCTCGGTGCGGCCGTTTTTTTGGGAAATGATGAAGTATTGGATGCCGTTTTTCAGAGCGCCCTCGATCTGCTCTCCCATACAGTCCCGATGCTTTTCGCGCTGCTGGCTGCGCACACAGCCGCGCACTGGTCAAAATCGCCCACCAAACTCCGGCACACGCTAGCCGCTACAGTTCTAGCGCTGCTGTTCGTGTTTGCGGGCACGCTGGCGCTTCCGCGGGGATGGTTCGGTTAGGGTTCGCCGTCAGCCCCCCCCCGAATGGCCCCGCGCTGTGGAGCGGCTGTCTCGAGGCTGTTGCCGGCCGGGTCACGGAAATATTTCTAATGCCCGCCATTTGGCCAGTTGATCTCGGTTTCAATGTCCGCGTCGTATTTACGCAGTTTGTCTCGGCACGCTTTCGCCTCTTTGGCGCAGGCCGCGATAGTACCATGAGCCATGAGCGCGAATGAATTTCTGAGCGCAGCTTGCGCCGTCGCCAGAGAGGCGGGAGAGATACTAAGCGCCGGATTCGGATCCGCCGGCCAGATTGAGTTTAAGGGTACAGTGGATCTGGTGACTAAATACGACCATGAATCTGAAGCGCACATCCTCGGGCGGCTGCGCGATCTTTATCCGCAGCACGCCATCCGCGCCGAAGAAAGCGGCCTCGCCGTCTCTCGCGAAGAGTCGCCTTTCGAGTGGCTGGTGGACCCGCTCGACGGCACCACCAATTTCGCGCACGGCTTTCCGTTTTTCGCAGTCTCCATTGCGCTACTGGAAGCCGGACGCCCCATTGTCGCAGCGGTATTCGACCCGGTGCGGGATGAGCTCTTCGCGGCAATCGTAGGGGCGTCCGCCACACTGAACGGCGCACCCATCCGCGTCTCCGGCACCGACCAGCTTGACCGCGCCCTTTTGGCCACCGGATTCCCCTATGATGTGCGCACACACCCGCGCAACAACATGACCGAATTCAATCGTATGGCGCTGCGGACCCAAGGCATACGTCGCGCCGGCGCAGCCGCACTAGACCTGTGCTACACGGCCTGCGGCCGCCTGGATGGTTTTTGGGAGCTGCGCCTGCATCCTTGGGATGTCGCCGCCGGCGGGTTGATAGTGCAGGCTGCCGGCGGAAAGGTCACCGATATCGAAAATGGCGATGAGTGGCTAAGCGGCATTTCGGTTGTAGCCAGCAACGGAAGGGTCCACACCGAACTCCTGGCCACGCTTCCGGCCGAAAGCGACAAAAAAAGCGCACCTTAGGCGCGCAGCCATCCAACGTGGTATGCTTAATATACGCCGCCACGCCGGCACGCAACTGCCCAAATGAACGCCAAAAACGCGACCAACCAGCTTGCATTCCGATTGCAGAAATCTGGAGACACCACACGCGCCTTCTTCGGCGGCCTGCGCCGGCAGGACTGGCAGCACACCGTTTACCGGGAGGGCAGCCAGTGGCCAGTGCGCGCGGTGCTCGCGCATTTCGTCAGCGCAGAATCTGCCGTGCACGAATTGCTGCACCACATTCTTTCCGGTGAGCCGGGCGTTCCGGTGGATTTCGATATTGATGCCTTCAACGAAAGTGAAGTAAAGCGCCTAGGCTCACGAGACCCGCAGGAACTGTTGCTTGATTTCAAAGCTGCGCGCGCCGTCACGGTCGCGCTGGTGGAAGGCATGAGCGCGACCGACCTGCAGCGGCGCGGTCGCCATCCTTGGCTCGGAAACGCCCCGCTATCGAAAATTATCAAACTCATTTACCAACACAACCAGATCCACGAGCGCGATGCCCGCCGCGCGCTCCGCAAACCCGATTGCGCAGGAGCACATCCCATGACTGACGCCAGCAAAACTGACATTCGCGACCACACCGAGACTAATCACCAGCGTTTACTCGATGTGGTCGCTCGCCTGAACCCCTCCGATTTCGACCTGCCGGTGTACGGCGGGCACGACGAGAATGAGTGGCATGTACGTAACGTGATAGCGCACCTTGAGGCCGCCGCAGCCGGTATGTTGCAAAATGCCAGAGCAATCGCCGCGGGAGAAGACCCGGTGCCGCCCGATTTCGATTTGCATCGCTGGAACCAGAGTAAAGTGCGGAAAGCCGCCGATGTACCGGTAAAGGCACTGCTCGATAATATTGAGCGCAGCCACCAGAAGTGGATGCAATTTCTCGAGGAGATTCCCGTTGCGCATTTGCAGCGCCGCGGCCGCCACGCCTTGGGCGACGTGCTCACGGTCGAAGGGTTCATGCGCCGATACGCCGAACACGAGGCCCAACATGCGAGCGAAATCCACTCCGCGCTCCAACGCAATTAGCTACGGGAAGGTGCCGCGCACATGACCGAGTTCTTTACGCTGCTGCCTCCGGCCGAGGCATTGCAGCGCCTTCTCGAGCGACTGCCCGGGACGCTGCCGCCTGAGAGCGTCCCCACTGCAGCTGCTCTGGGGCGGGTGTTGGCGGCCGGCATCGATTCCCCCGCAGATTTACCCGCGTTTCCGCGCTCATCCATGGATGGCTACGCCGTGCGCGCGCGAGACACCTTCGGAGCAACCCCGAGCCTGCCCACGTATTTGAAAGTGGCAGGAGAAATCCGCATGGGCAGCGTGCCGGCTATCAGCCTGCAACCTGCCCATGCTACACTGATCCACACTGGCGGCATGCTCCCGGAAAACGCGGATGCTGTCGTGAAGGTCGAGAACACGCAGCCCAGCCGCGAAAACGAAATAGAAATACTCAAGGCCGCCGCGGTCGGAGAGAACGTGCTGAAGGTGGGCGAGGACGTCACTCGCGGCACAGAGATATTGCCATCCGGTCTACGGCTGCGACCGCAAGACCTGGGCGCACTTATGGCGCTAGGAATCACGCACATAGAAGTGGCACGAAGGCCCAGCGTCGCCCTGATTGCCACCGGAGACGAGGTGATGCCTCCGGAGGCCGCAACCGGGCCCGGTCAGGTGCGTGATATCAATTCCTACACGCTGAGTGGCCTCGTCGCAAGCGTCGGCGGGCTGCCGAAGCGCTACGGCATTGTCCCCGATGACTTAGCCAGCCTGAAAAATACCGCCGAAAAGGCGCTGCGCGAGTGCGACGTTTTGGCGATATCCGCCGGCAGTTCCGCGAGCGTGCGCGACATCACTGAGCAGGTTCTGCATAGTCTCGGCGCGCCGGGAGTGTTGCTGCACGGGGTGGCCATCAAACCCGGAAAGCCCACCATCCTCGCTGTTGCTAATGGGAAACCGGCGTTCGGGTTGCCGGGAAACCCGGTCAGCGCCATGGTGATTGCCAGAATACTGCTACTCCCCACCCTGCATTTCCTGCAGGGCGCCCTTGCCCTCGACGCAACTAAGGTCTCCGCCCATTTGACGCGAAACGTGGCCTCCGCCGCCGGTCGCGAAGACCATGTACCCGTGCGCATACTCCACCGGGACGGCGAAACACTGGCAGAACCGGTTTTCGGCAAATCCAACCTGATTTTCACGCTGGTGCGCTCCGATGGCTCGGTCACAGTACCGCTCAACTCTAATGGACTGAGTCAGGGCGAGATTGTGGATGTGCGGTTGTATTAATTATCGCCTATGCGCAAAGGCAATGTCTACCTCGAGGACATCCCGCTTGCAGAAGCGCGAGCACATTGGCGAGATGCGCTCGAAAAACACGGCCTGTACTCAGCCCTCCCGGGCGAAATCGTTTCGCTTCCCGAAGCGTGTGGCCGCGTCACCGCCGAGCCAATCTGGGCGCGTATTTCCGAGCCCCATTATCACGCCGCAGCTATGGACGGTTACGCGGTGCGCGCAGCAGACACCACCACGGCCACCGAGACCGCGCCGGCGACTCTCACCGTCCCAGAGCAGGCCACATACGTCGATACCGGTGATGCCCTGCCGCAATGGGCGAATGCGGTCATCCCAATCGAGAACGTGCAGCCGGAGGGCGACCCTACTACCACCATCCAGTTCTATCTCTCCGCTTCCCCTTGGCACCACGTCCGGGCGATGGGGGAAGATATAGTGGCCACCGAATTGGTCCTGCCCGCAAACCATCGCCTGAGGCCAGTGGATATCGGCGCTGTCGCCGCGGGCGGCCACGCCAAGGTGGTTGTGCGCAGCCGCGCCCGTGTGGCAGTAATACCGACCGGCAGCGAACTTGTCCCCGCCGGCAGCACAGTGAAACCCGGCCAGATTCTCGAATACAACTCACTCATGCTTGCAGCGCAGGTGGAGCAATGGGGTGGCCGCGCCAGGTGCTGGGATATCGTGCCTGACCGCAAAGCGGATATCCTCGCCGCACTGCGCAGCGCCGCCGAAACGCACGACCTTGTGTTGCTTAACGCCGGCTCATCGCGCGGGTCGGAAGACTACTCCGCCGAGGCCATTGCAGAGCTGGGGTCCGTGCTCGTGCACGGCATCGCGGTGCGCCCTGGCCACCCCGTCATCCTCGGGCTGCTGGACACTACACCAGCATCCCCGCGCGAAACCCCTGTGCCGGTAATTGGCGTTCCTGGCTACCCGGTGAGCACTGCGCTCACCGGCGAAATTCTGGTGCGACCCTTGTTGGCACGCTGGCAAGGCCTGGCGGATGAAACGCCACTGACGATGCAAGCCACCCTTGCGCGTAAAGTGCTATCGCCCACCGGTGATGACGACTTCATGCGCGTCGCAGTCGGCAAGGTCGGCGAGAACGTGGTGGCCACACCGCTTTCGCGCGGCGCGGGTATCATCACCTCGCTGGTGCGCGCCGATGGCATCGTGCGCATCCCCCGCTTTTCGGAAGGCTACCCGGCAGGGGAACAGGTGCGCGTGGACCTTTACTGCCGCCCCGACCAGATTGAACGCAGCATTGTGGCTATCGGCTCACACGACCTGACCCTCGACCTACTGGCGCAACACCTCGCCGCCAAAGGACACGGATTGAGATTGGTGTCCGCCAACGTCGGCAGCCTGAGCGGTCTCATCGCGCTGCGCCGTGGCGAGTGTCATCTGGCGGGCTGCCACCTGCTAAACGCGGAAACGGGCGAGTACAATCGCAGCTACGTGCAACAATATCTGCCGGATGTGCCCATCTCTCTAATCACGCTTGTCGGCCGCGAGCAGGGCTTTATTGTCGCGCACGGGAACCCAAAGGGTATCCGCAACATCAATGACCTCGCCCGACCCGACGTGCTCTTCATTAACCGCCAGCGCGGCGCAGGCACGCGCGTGTTGCTGGATTACCATCTGGAGCAAACCGGTTTGACGGCAGATGACGTGCATGGTTACGAGCGCGAGGAGTACACCCACCTCACCGTAGCGGCCGCGGTGGCATCCAGCGCCGCCGACGTCGGCCTCGGCATCCGCGCAGTCGCGACGGCGCTGGAACTGGATTTCATCCCACTTGCCAGCGAGCGCTACGATCTGGCAATCCCTCACGAGCACCGAAAGAGCGCACTGCTGCGCCCGCTGCTCGACCTTTTGCACGACCGCGACTTTCGCGCCGCCGTCTCGGCCCTGCCGGGATATTCAATTGAAGAGATGGGCCGGGTTGCCCATGAGGACGCTAATAAATCTGCAGCGGAATAGGCGCAATCACCAGAAAGAACAGGAACAGCGTGGCCAGCGCCACCGCCCTGCGCCCGGGATCCAGCGGCGTTATCTCGTCCAGCAGCTGCGGGTGTTGGCGTCCGAACATGTAAATCAGCACAGCCCAGAACCACCACCCGCGCCATGCGAGTCCGAGCAACAGCAATCCGCCAATAATGAGCGGCTGCCATTTACGCACCGCCCGCCCTATGAGCACGTAAAACACATGGCCGCCATCCAGCTGCCCGGCCGGAATCAGGTTCAGCCCGGTCACCAGCAACCCAGCCCAACCTGCCAGCGCGATCGGATGAATGAGCACATCGACGCCACCGAAAGGCGCGGGCTGACCGGTGAAGAAAAACACCACCCAGTACAGCAGTGCAGGCATCCCGCCATAGCTCGCCGGTCGGGGCAAGAATTCCCCGTGAACCAGGAATTTGGCCAGCAGATAGAGAATCGAGTTTCCTTCCAGCAAGAAGCCACCCGTCGGCAGCACGCTCATCTCAGAGAGTTCGAGTCCAACTATCACCACCGGCAGCGCAACCGCAAGGCCGGCAAGAGGCCCGGCAACGCCAATATCCAGCAGCGCGCGTCGGTTGCGGATGGGCGCTTTCATGCGGATGACTGCGCCCATCGTTCCCAAAAAACCGGTGGGGAGCGGAATAAAATACGGAAGCGTTACGGGCGCGCCGTGCCAGCGCGCGGCAAAATAATGCCCTAGCTCGTGCGCGAGCAAAATTCCGAGCAGGCTGGCGGCGAAGGGCCAGCCAGTCCACAGCATGCGCGCGACTGACCAGACTGAAAAATCCGCCGGCTCGGCAAACGGCATTTCTCCTGCCGCGCCGCCCTGCATGCTGCCGGCATAGAGCACGCTGAGCAGCGTGGCCACAAAGAGAACGATGTTGACAACCGGGTTCGACGCCTTTGGCTGCACAACTCCGGGCGTCACCAGCACCACGTGTTCGTCCCCTTCCAAACGAAAGAGCGGCGTAAAACCGAACGCGAGCATTTCGCGCTCTAGTTGTTCGTAAGCGCGCTCAGATTCAATTGACAGGCGTCCACGCACCCGCAGCGCATAACGCTCCCATCCCACCGTGGTGTCATGGATGTCCATGACCTGTGAGATCACGGTGATGAGTTCTTCGGTGGGTATATCGTTATTTTGAGCAGCAGTGTGATTGGTCATTGTGACAAGCCACAATCGCTTGAATGATCCATTCTATCACGCCGCGCCAGCGCCGAGGGCTTACGCGATAAGAGGCGGGGATGGATGGGTGTCGAACCCACCGTGGCTCGCTCGGGCGACCCACCAACGGTTTTGAAGACCGCGGAGCCCACCGGGACTCAGCCATCCCCGCCAGCAGCATACGCCATGATGGCATCTCCCGTCAAGGCCTGCCGGCAGAGAGCACTCACTCGCAAGCCTCCTAATTGCTTGACAACCATTCGACAGGCGTCTAGAATCACGCAGAGAGCCGAGGTAGCTCAGTTGGTAGAGCAACGCACTGAAAATGCGTGGGTCCCCAGTTCAAGTCTGGGCCTCGGCACCTCGGCGGGAAGAAACCGTGCGGGCGTAGTTCAGTGGTAGAACGTCTCCTTGCCAAGGAGAAGGTCGTGGGTTCGAATCCCATCGCCCGCTTGCAGAAAGCATGCGCAGTCACGCGGAATGGCTGCCAACACGGCGACGTGGCCAAGTGGTAAGGCAGGGGCCTGCAAAGCCCTTATTCGCGGGTTCGAATCCCGCCGTCGCCTTTTGACCACTCCACTCCGTCCATCACATTCCCCTCAACGGATATACACCACGCCGATGCCGCCCCACTGGCCCCAGCCGCGCTCATCGGCGGGATCGACCAATTCCTTTGTGCGATAATCCTTCTTTAGTTCCCCCCAGAATAGCTCCACCTGATTGTCCGGGAAGCGCGGAGGCTGCAGAATGTCGTGGAAGGCTACGATCCCCCCCGGCCGCAGGAGCGGTGAATACAGTTGAAAATCCCGCCGTACCGCCTCGTAACGGTGGTCTCCATCGATGAAGAGAAAATCGATTGCGTCTCCATCGAGAAGGCGCAAAAGCTGCGCGCGCGTTACCTCCTTCTGAGAATCATTGCGAATGAAGTCCAATCGTTGTGATGCGATGGCGTGCTTCTTCAGGTTGCCTTGCTGCCTGCGGCCGGCGGCTGATTTCGCAGGCAGATCAATACTAACGATGCGCGCGTTCTCAGTGGCCAGTTGGCACCACAACCAGAGAGTCCCTCCACGGAGGGTGCCGATTTCAACCACCGTGCGCAGCTTCCGCCGCCGCAACAGAGCAATCAATCGTCCCAATTCAGATATCTTTTGGAATGCGCCCTTAAAGACCGCAATCTCCGCCAGCTTTGTCGGGGTCTGCCGTATGCGCCTCGCGCGTGTGTGCGCAGCTCGGTTCCGGTCGGCCGTCGTTCTCCCATCCGCACCGGCCAGCGCCCCGTCCACTGCATCGGCGGATTCCCACCAGAACACACGCGGCGAAATCCGATGGGAGTACTCCGCTTCATAGTCGCGCAACCACTCCATCCACATGCGCGAGAACCGATACCACGAGGGCCACAGGGATTTCCGGCCTCTGTAGCGCTCATCCCAAGGCTTTGAAATCTTCGAGAAATGCAGAGTGCGCACGCGTGCAGGGCATTCCGAAAAATGCGCGTGCTGCCGCGCGCCAACCTGCACGTGGTATCGGTCCGGGATGCGGAACCAGTCACCGCAGCAGACCACATTCACCAAATGCTGTTCGGACGCGCCTAAATAGACCCATTGCGTTGCCAGCGTCTCCGCGAAGCGCTCGAATAAAGCCCGCGATGGGGTAAAAGTGACCAAGCCGCCATTGAAAAAGTCCGTGTACGTTTCACCTCGCTTCCAGACCCGAAAATCAAACTCGCGCGGAGCCGCCACCCCCGGGATATCAAAAAGCGCATCGATGTTCTTCAGCACCACCACGTCAGAATCAAGGTAGGTTATGCGCTCGAACTCGGTCCGTCGCCAGGCATTCAAACGCCGGAAGCTGAAAGCTAATCGCTCGGGGATATCCGCAAATTTGTTGAAGCTGCTTTCGGGAAACTGATATTCCTGCGCCGGTTCGATGACGTCATAAACCTCCGCCAGTCGCTCTCTGGATTCATCTGAGACCTCCGGTCCGGTCTGGCAGACCAGCGTGGCTGCGGTTTTGCTCTTGTGCAGCGAATGTCCCAGCACTAGCGCGCCGATTACCCACGGCTCATTTTGCACAAGGGTGAAATACGCTCTTTTTCCCGCCGCACTCATATGGTTTTCCCAACAACGAAGTTTCCGATCACGTCAAACCTCTTGGCGCCAAACCCAAGCCACCCCCAAAGGTTGACAAACCGCACCAGATTGTACTATATTGGAGACAGTCGGTCCGAGCTAGACTTTACCGCAGCCACGAGTGATGCATCAGATACGCCCGGGCAAAAGGAAATATCTGCCGATCTCCATCCTTCCTCTAGTACATAGGACATGGCCACCGCTCGTGACGGGAGTTGCCTGACACTGAGACCACTTACCAAACCCAACTTCCATTTGTTTATCGTTCTACGTTTCTAATTGCATAGTAATCTCATCCCTCATGGATGAAAGGAGCTGATCATGTTTGACTTGATGACCTTCAAAAATGGCACCCACTTCGTTTTTCAGGACCCGGAGGGCGGGGGTGGCGGTGAACACCACGAAGGCGGACCTGAAGGCGGCGGTGGAGACCACCACGAAGGCGGGCCTCCCGGCGGTGGAGAACACCACGAAGGCGGACCCGAGGGCGGTGGAGAACACCATGAAGGCGGACCCGAGGGCGGTGGAGAACACCACGAAGGCGGACCTA